>FWWL01001972.1_pt1 | contig 45550 bp, 46 predicted proteins | sample 2228331 | NCBI WGS metagenome assembly FWWL01 (sample SAMEA103939775, study PRJEB20133) | metagenome | reverse complement strand
GAGGGACCAATGCCTCAGCATCTTGACCCACAAGCTATTACGCCAGTAGCCAAAAGGCGCCCGCCGCTACGCGGTTGCCCAGGCAAGGCCGCCGGACGGCGTCGCTTGCTTGCGCGTAGCTTCAGCTACGCGGCGGCGCTGCACTCCTTGCCGGCGGCCTTGCTTGGGCAATCTCGATCCCCGTTCTGACTGAGTGCAGACCCTCGCGCCTCAGCGATAGGCGGTGATCTCACCCTTGTCGCTGAGGATGTAGAGCGTGTTGTTGGCAACGATCGGCGACAGGCTGATCTTTTCGCCGACTTCGATCGTCGATCCCACGCTGCCATCGGACGGCGAGACGGAAACCAGCTCACCACGCGAGTTACCCAGCCACAGGCGATCACCCGCCAGCACCGGGCCGACCCAGGTAATCGGACCCTTCTTGTCCTCTTCATCGCGCCACGCGCGCATCTGGCTGATCCAGCGGATCTTGCCGCTACCTCGCGCGATGCAGACGAGGCGCGCGTCGTCGGTCATCACGAAAATCCACTCCCCCGCGATCCACGGGGTCGAAATTCCCGCAAAATTCTGTTCCCAGACGCGGTTGCCCGATGCCAGTTCGAACGACGCCATGCGCTCGCCCTGCCCGACGGCGTAGACGCGGCCCTGATCGATCACCGGTTCGGCATCAATATCCACCAGGCTGGACACCGAGGTCGAGATGGTCGAGCGCGACAGCGTATCAGTCCACAGCGCACGGCCATTTTCGTAGCGATAGGCATTGAGTTCGCCGGACGAGAAGCCCGCGACGATCGTGCCCTGTGCCGCAGCCGGAGCCGCCACCCCGAACACGCCCTGCGTTTCCGGGGTGCCCGACTGGGTCCACACCACCGCGCCATCGGCCTGTGCCAGCGCGAACAGCTGATTGTCCTGCGACACGACATAGGCATTGCCCAGGAACAAAGTCGGTGCGCCGCGCAGCGGACCGCCCGGCTTCTTGCGCCACACTTCGGTCCCGGCAGCCGCATCGATTGCGACGACATCGCCCAGCCCGTTGGTCGCGAACACGCGCCCACCCTCGACACTCACGCCACCGCCAAATGCCGCCCGGCGATTTTCCTTGTCGGTCGATGTCGCGAGCGACCACAGCTTGTTGCCGCTATTGGCGTCAAAGGCATGAACGACCGCTTCGGTATCGACGGCGAACAGCTTGCCATCAGCCACGACCGGTGCGGCGGCGAGCCGGACGCGGCCCGTGGTCCCCGCGATCTTGGCTGACCACGCCCGCACCGGGGTCTGCCCCAGCGCCAGATGGCCCATCACCTTGGATGCGCTACCGCCCGGCTGGGTCCAACCCGGGTTGACCGTCGCCATCGGCAGCACGACCTGAACCTCGGCGAGCGTTTTGTCGGCGGTGATGCCGGACTCGCCGGCGAGAATCGGCACGCGCTGCCCGAGCACCGGAGTCTTGCTGCCGCCGCCCTTGAAGATGCCGCACGCGCTGAGCGCCACCAGCGCGGCGAGCGCGACGGGGATACGAACCGACTTCATCATTGTGCTTTCTTGTCCTCACCCTCGTCGACGATCGCGTCGACACCCAGTACGCCGGCCATCTGAACCGCGCGTTGACGGATCGAGCGCGGAACGCCCTCGTCCTTGGCGATTTCGCCATATAGTTTGCCGGCCTGCGCGCGCTTGCCCTGACGCAGATAGGCGCCAGCGAGCATCTCGCCCGCGCTGCCGTACCAAGCGCTGTCCTTGACCGCGAGGCCACCCAGTCGGGCAATAACGACGTCAGGCTTGATCGTGTCATATTCGATCATGGTCTGACGAATCAGCGCCAGGTCGCGAAACTCCTGCGGCACTTTGGTGTCCGCGGCGATCGCGCCCATCAGCGCCGCCGCGCCCTTGAGGTCGTTCTTCTGCAGCAGCAGGGTCGCCTGCGTGAAACGGGCGCTGGCGCTGAACCCGTCGGTGTTGGACTCGGCCAATTCCTTCAGCGACGTTTCGGCCAGCTGCGGCTTGTTCTCGCCCAGCGCCTTGAACGCAGCGGCATATTTGTCGCCCTCGGCCGCACGCTTTCCGTCGCTATGGCTCTGCCAATACAGGAAGCCGCCGAACGCCACGAGCGCGGCGACGATCGCGACGATGATCCAGCGTCCGTAATTCTGCCAGATGTGCAACGCCTGATCCTTGCGGAGCTCTTCGTCGACCTCACGCAGAAAGGCATCGTTGCTTTGCGGGCTCAGCGCCAAGGGGGAAACTCCATCGGGGAAATTAGGGGGTTGCGGGGGCGGACCTTAGCCGCGCCGGATGGGAAACGAAAGCGTCAGTCCTTCGGCTTATAGACTTGTTCGTCGCCCGGAAAACTCCGATCGCGCACGGCGGCGGCGTAGCCCTCGACCGCGGCGGAAATGCGGCCAGCCATGTCGTCGAACTTCTTCACGAACCGCGGGGTACGCTCGAACAGGCCGAGCATGTCCTCGGTCACCAGCACCTGGCCGTCGCACTGCGCCGACGCGCCGATACCGATCACCGGGCAGCCGACAGCAGCGACGATCTCGTTCGCCAGCGTTTCCACGACGCCCTCGGCGACGATGGCAAAGGCGCCCGCCTCCGCCACGGCCCGCGCGTCACCGATGATCTTGGCAAACTCGGCATTGCCGCGCCCGCGCGCGCCATAGCCGCCGAGCGCGTTGACTGCCTGCGGCGTCAGGCCGATATGGCCCATTACGGGAATGCCGCGCGCAGTGAGGAATGCGACCGTCTCCGCCATCGCCGCCCCACCCTCCAGCTTCACGCCCGCAGCGCCCGTCTCCGCCATGATCCGGGCGGCCGATTCGAACGCCTGTTGCGGGCTCGCTTCATAGCTACCGAACGGCATGTCGATGATGACGACCGAGTGATAGCTGCCCCGCACCACCGCCGCGCCATGCGCGCACATCATGTCGAGCGTCACCGCCAGCGTGGACGGCAGGCCATAGATCACCTGCCCCAGGCTGTCGCCGACCAGCAGCACGTCGCAATGCGGGTCGAGCAGCTGCGCCATGCGCGCGGTGTAGGCGGTGAGCATCACCACCGGCTCCTTGCCCTTGCGCGCCTGAATCGCGGGGACGGTCAGCCGCTTCATCGGCGCCGGAGTCGGCGTCGCGCGGCTGGTGGAGGTGTCGATGGTGAAGGTCGTGGACATGGGATCGCGCTCTAGCGGGGCCATTGCGACCGCGCCAGCGGGCACAGCATCAATGTCATGCGATCTTGACTCAATGTTCGTTTTATCTAACATTGAGTCGCATTGACCTTACATGGGAGGAAGCGCATGGCGTTTCGCGAAAAAATTGCCTGGGTGGCGTTTCTCAGCACCGTGCTGATCTGGGGCGCGTTCTTCGTCATCCTCGTCCAGATCCCGCACGAAGCGCGCGGGCTGGCGATGCTCGGCCCGTTCATCGCCGCGACGATCGCACAGGCGGCGGTGATGATCGTCGCGGCGACGGTCTGGGCGATCGGCGCGCCGAAGGAGGCCAATGCCCCGGCTGATGAGCGCGACCGCGCGGTCGGTCGGCGCGCAACGGGGTTCGCCTATCTCACCCTGATTCTCGGCGTCGCCGCAGTGATCGCCTGGCTGCACTTCGGCCTGCATGGGCCGGACACGATCTTCGCGCTGGCAGGCGCTTTCATCCTCGCTGAGGCGGTCCGGTTCGGCGCCACCGCGCTCGGCTATCGCAAGGGAGTTTGACAATGGCTTATCGTGAGAAGCTCGCCTGGCTCGAACTCATCGGCATGGTGATTGCCTATGGCGGATATTTCATCGGAGTCGGGATGGTCGATCCCGCTCCGGGTCGGCTGGAAACGCTGACCTATGTCGCACTGTTCGGTGCAGCCACCGTGGTGCGGCTGCTAATCCTCGGCTCGGGCTGGCTGACACTCCGGGCACAGATGGGAGTCGAGGCGCGTGCCAAGCCCGACGAGCGCGACCGATCGATCGCGCGGCGCGGCGCAGCCATCGGCTATTATGTCCTGCTCGGCCTGATGCTATGGGTCGGCGTGATGCTGCCGCTGACCGACACCGGCTGGGCGGTCGCCAACTCGGCGCTGGCCGCAATCATCATCGCCGAAATCGTGCGCGACGCGGTCATCGTCGCCAGCTATCGGCGGGGCTGGCATGGCTAACCCCCCGATCGCCAACCGCATTCGGATGCTGCGCTTCATGGCCGGTGAGATGACGCAAGCCGAGCTGGGCGACCGGGTCGGCGTCACCCGCCAGACGATCGCGGCGATCGAGCAGGGGAAATACTCCCCCACGCTCGAAACCGCATTCCGCATCGCCCGCGCCTTCGACAAGCCGCTCGAGGAGGTATTCCAGTGGGCGGGGGAGTAATCCCCCTCCCTTCCGGGTTTCACCGCAGCAGGCCCTTGCCCTTTGCCCTGTTCGCGAACCAGAGCTGGAACAGCTGCACCAGCAGGATGAACATGGGAAAATAGGCAACCCAGGCCCCCCGCACGGCGAGAATGTCGGTCGCGACGAACAGCCAGCCAAACTGGATGATCACGGCCACCACCGAAAGTGCGGACAGCATGACCGCAGCAGACCGGCGCATGAGCAACATGATCGCACCGAGCAGTCCGCTGAGCACTGCGACAATGTAAACCACGCCATACCATGTCGGGAGCGATGCATAGAGCTGCCGGTCATAGTCGGTTGTGCCAGGCCCATCACCCGGGCCCATGACGAAATGCATGTAGAGCGACGCGCAGCCCATCAGGCCCCACAGGATCAACACTATAGCCCCGACGGTGAACCACACCGGTGCCTTCGACGCCCCTTCGGTCATCTTGCCCTCCCCTTTGCTTCAATCGGGAGAGACTATCCTAAACCGCGCGCTTGCCAATCATTTCGTTACAGCAACGCTGCCGCCCATTGGTCCGGCTTGAACCCGACCAGCAGCCCGCCGCGATATTCGACCACCGGTCGCTTGATCAGCGAAGGATGCGCCGCCATCAGCGACAGCGCCTTGGCCGCGTCGATATCCGCCTTGTCGGCCTCGTCGAGCTTGCGAAAGGTCGTGCCGGCGCGGTTGAGCAGCGGCTCCCACCCCACCGCCTGGGCCCATTTCGCGAGCCGCGCTGGGTCCGCGCCTTCCTTCTTATAGTCATGGAAGGCGTAGGCGATGCCGTTGGCGTCGAGCCAGGTCCGCGCCTTCTTGACCGTGTCGCAATTGGGGATGCCGTAAAGCGCGATCATCGGAAGATGCACGTCTGACCGGACCAGAGCGCGGTCACCTTGGCCCCATCACCCGCACCATCGAGCAGGCCGGAAAAATCGCCCTTATCGGTCGCAAATTCGCGACCCAGCGAGCTGTCGGGCACATCGCTGATCGCCAGTGCATCCGCGACCTGCTTGCGCGTCGATCCGATACCCGCGCCGGTCGCCGTGGACAGTTTCGGCTTTGCGCCGTCAAGGAACCAGCCGACAAACTTGTTCTGCTGGAACCACAACGTCAGCCCGCCAAACTCGACGAACTCCATCGCCCCTTCACCGCACTCTTCATTGCGGCCGGTGTCGCTCGGCTTGCCCAGCGCCGCAGTGGCGCCGGTCACTGTCAGTGCACGCGCGGTCCCGAACGCCAGCTCACGGGCACGCCCGGTTTGCGGGTCGACCAGGCTCAGCGCCTCTGGTGCGAGATTGAGCAGCGGCGTGGTTGCATCGGCGGGAGCCGCCATATTGCCGTCCGCAGCTTCGCTTTCGTTGGCGACGGCTTCTGCCGTTGCCGCTTCATTCGGCGCCGCGGCGTTGGGCAGCAATGTCCCGCCGCACGCGGCGAGCAGCATCGGCACGGTCAGGCTTGCGAAACGGATCATTCCCATTCGATCGTCCCCGGCGGCTTTGAGGTGTAGTCATACACGACGCGATTGACGCCCTTCACCTCGTTGACGATCCGCGTGGCAACGCGGGTCAGGAAGCTGGCGTCGAACGGATAGACATCGGCGGTCATGCCGTCGGTGCTGGTCACCGCGCGCAGGCCGCACACACTGTCATAGGTGCGCCCGTCGCCCATCACGCCGACGGTCTTGACCGGCAACAGCACCGCGAACGCCTGCCAGATCGCGTCGTACAAGCCGGCGTTGCGGATTTCCTCGAGATACACCGCGTCCGCCTTGCGCAGGATGTCGCAGCGTTCCTTGGTCACTTCGCCCGGAATGCGGATGGCGAGGCCGGGTCCGGGGAACGGGTGGCGACCGACGAACACGTCGGGCAACCCGAGCTCGCGACCGAGCGCGCGGACCTCGTCCTTGAACAGCTCGCGCAGCGGTTCGACCAGCTGCATGTTCATGCGTTCGGGCAAGCCGCCGACATTGTGGTGGCTCTTGATCGTCACCGACGGACCGCCGGTGAAGCTCACACTCTCGATCACGTCGGGATAGAGCGTCCCCTGCGCCAGGAACTCCGCGCCGCCGATCTTTTTCGCTTCGGCTTCAAAGACATCGATGAAGGTCTTGCCGATGAATTTCCGCTTCGCCTCCGGGTCGGTAACACCGGCGAGGCCGTTCATGAACAGCGTCTCCGCGTTCACATGCACGAGCGGGATATTGTAATGGCCGCGGAACAGCGACACGACCTGATCGGCCTCGCCGCTGCGCATCAGCCCGTGGTCGACGAACACGCAGGTCAGCTGCTCGCCGATCGCTTCGTGAATCAGTACCGCAGCTACCGCGCTGTCGACCCCGCCCGACAGGCCGCAAATGACCTTGCCGCTGCCGACCTGCTTGCGGATTTCCGCGATCTTGGTCTGGCGGAATTCCGCCATCGTCCAGTCGCCCTTGAGCCCGCAGACATGCCGCACGAAATTGGCCAGCAGCTTACCGCCATCCGGCGTGTGGACCACCTCGGGGTGGAACTGCATCGCATAGTAACGGCGGCTGTCGTCGGCGATCACCGCGAACGGCGCGCCCGGGCTGGCCGCAACCGGGCGGAAGCCGGGGGCAAGGTCGGTGACCTTGTCGCCATGGCTCATCCACACCTGATGCGTTTCGCCTTCGCTCCACAGTCCGTTGAACAGTGCGCAGCCATCGGCAATGTCGATGAAGGCCCGGCCGAACTCGCCGCTGTCGCCCAGCTGCACGCGCCCGCCCAGCTGGTGCATCATCACCTGCTGGCCGTAACAGATGCCCAGCACCGGAATGCCGCTGTCGAAGATCGCGTCGGGAACGCGCGGCGATCCTTCCTCCAGCACCGAAGCGGGCGAGCCCGACAGGATGACGCCACCGGGCTTCATCCGGTCGAACGCCTCTGCGGCGGCAGTGAACGGGGCGATTTCGCTATAGACGCCCGCTTCGCGCACGCGGCGCGCGATCAGCTGGGTCACCTGGCTGCCGAAATCGACGATGAGGATGGATTCGCCGGGCTGTGTCATGGCGAGCCGATAGGCAGCGACGCGGCGGGTGTAAAGGCATCGCCCCACCGGGGGAACCAATTCGGCGCCAGCGGATTCCGCGTGCCTACATGGTCACCGCCCCCTTAACCGCACCCGCAAAGCATTCGGAAGCGCGGCGCAGCTATCCTTCCCATATGCAGCCGAACCGGACCCCCCGCCGGATCATGCTGTCGATTCTTGGCGCCGCGGCACTGGTCGCGGCGCCCGCTTCGGCATCGATCCTCAATTATGTCGGTGAATGCGTGCCGTTTGCGCGCGCCGCGTCGGGCATCCAGATCTGGGGCGATGCCTGGACCTGGTGGAGCCAGGCCGCGAGCAGATATCAGCGCGGACAGACGCCGGAGGTCGGCGCGGTCGTGGCCTTCGCGAAATCGGAATCGCTGCAGCTCGGCCATGTCGCGGTCGTCAGCCGGGTGATCGAACCGCGCACGATCATGGTCACCCACGCCAACTGGTCGCGCATCGGCGGCAAGCGCGGTCAGGTGGAACAGGACGTCACCCTGTTCGACGTCTCCCCCGATGGCGACTGGACGCAAGTGAAGGTCTGGTATCGCGACAATGGCGGGCTCGGCGGGCGCTCCTATCCCGTCCACGGCTTCATCTATGGCCGCCCCGTCGGCGGCGCCAAGATCGCACGCGCCCGCCCCGCCCCCGAGCTGACCGGCGAGCGCCCCGACTATGTCGGATCGCTGATCGACGCCTACGCGCGCTGAGGCTGGACGTCGGCGCTTCCCCGCGCCACACTCCCCCCATGTTCTTCTCCTTCGTCGATGAGCTCCGCGCCGCAGGCATCCCCGCCAGCATGAAGGAGCATCTCGTGCTCCTCGAAGCGCTCGACCGCGACGTGATCGATCGCACGCCCGAAGCCTTCTACTATCTCGCCCGCGCGACCTTCGTGAAGGACGAGGGGCTGCTCGACCGCTTCGACCAGGTGTTCGCGAAGGTCTTCAAGGGCATCGCCTCGACCTATGGCGTCCAGACCGCCGAGATTCCGGAGGAGTGGCTCAAGGCGATCGCCGAGAAATATCTCACCCCCGAAGAGATGGAAGCGATCAAGTCGCTCGGCTCGTGGGAAGAGATCATGGAGACGCTCAAGAAGCGGCTCGAGGAACAGCATGAGCGCCATCAGGGCGGCAGCAAATGGGTCGGGACCGGCGGCACCTCACCTTACGGCAATTCGGGCTACAATCCGGAGGGCGTGCGCATCGGCGGAGAAAGCGTCCACAAGCGCGCGCTAAAGGTGTGGGAAGGTCGCGAGTTCAAGAATCTGGACAGCACCCGGGAGCTGGGCACCCGCAACATCAAGGTCGCCATGCGCCGCCTGCGCCGGTTCGCGCGCGAGGGTGCGGCGGACGAGCTGGATATCGACGGCACGATCGACGGCACCGCGCGGCAGGGCTGGCTCGACATCCGCATGCGGCCCGAGCGGCACAATGCGGTCAAATTGCTGCTCTTCCTCGACGTCGGCGGATCGATGGACCCGTGGGTCAAGCTGTGCGAGGAATTGTTCAGCGCCGCGACCGCCGAGTTCAAGAATCTCGAATTCTTCTACTTCCACAATTGCCTCTACGAAGGCGTGTGGAAGGACAATCGCCGCCGCTTTCAGGAGCGGACTCCGACGTGGGACGTGCTCCACAAATTCGGCCATGATTATAAGGTGATCTTCGTCGGGGACGCATCAATGTCACCCTATGAAATCAGCCACCCCGGCGGATCGGTCGAGCACTTCAATGAAGAGGCGGGCGCTGCATGGATGCAGCGGGTGACCAACACTTATCCCGCAACCGTCTGGCTCAATCCGATCCCCGAGGAGCAATGGGGCTATTCGCAATCGGTGCGGATCATGCGCGAGCTGATGAACGACCGCATGTACCCGCTGACGCTGGCGGGGCTGGACGATGCCATGCGCGAGTTGAGCCGGAAGACTTAGCATCATGCGAGTGGCGGGGACCAACCAGCAGCATCTCCTGAACCGCCGACGCGGTTGTTCACGATCGCCAGACCAGCTTTAGCCGCAACGATGTCGATCGACCTGTGCCTCGTTGTGCCACCCTTCGCACAGGTCGAGACGCCGACATTGGGGGTCGCGATCCTCGCTGCGGCGTGCCGCGCGCGCGGGCTGCGGGTGACCGTGGTGCATGCCAACCTCATGCTTGCCGCACGCGTCGGGCATGGCTGCTATGGCGAGATTGCAACGAGCAATGTCGCTTCACTGCTGGGCGAGCGGTTGTTCCTTCCCCACGCCTATCGTGCCGATCCGGCTGTTGCTTTCGATGCCCCGACCGCGTTGCCGCCCCGGCTTCGGTCGACCCACGACGCGGTGGCTCCGGCCATTGCCCCACTGCTCGACGATGTGTGCACGCGCATCCGATCGCTCGCGCCCCGTATCGTCGGCATCACCTCCAGCTTTCAGCAGACCCTGGCCGCATCGGCGATCGCGCAGCGGATAAAGGACGAAGCACCCGACACCCGGATTGTGCTCGGTGGTCCGAACGCTGCGTCGCCAATGGGCGAGGCGCTGGCCGACATCTTCCCATGGATCGATCATTTCTTCTCGGGGGAGGCGGACATCGCCTTTCCCGATTTCTGCGCGCACCTGCTGGCAGACCCTGGCGCCGATCTGCCGCGCATCGTCCACTGCCCACCGCTGACCGATATGCGATGCAGCCCCGCACCCGATTTCAGCGACTATTTCGCCGATCTGGATCGTCTGGGCGACGCGCTTCCTGCATCACTGCCCGAAGCACTGCCGGTCGAACTGTCACGCGGGTGCTGGTGGGGCGCGAAGAATCACTGCACCTTTTGCGGGCTCAACGGCGCGACCATGATGTTCCGCGAAATGCCCGGCGCAACCGCACTGGCGGAGCTGGACGGGCTTGAGGCAAAGTGGAGCATCGGTCGATTTGCCGTTGCCGACAACATCATGCCGCTGCGCTATCTGACCGATCTGCTCCCGGCGCTGGCGGCGCGGGGAGAGCCACCCACCTTGTTCTACGAGGTGAAGGCGAACCTGAAATACGACCAGCTGGCGCTGATGGCGCGCGCCGCCATCGAAAAGATTCAGCCCGGCATCGAGTCGCTATCGTCACCGGTTCTGAAGCTGATGCGCAAGGGCGTGTCAGCGCATCAGAACATCGCCCTGCTCCGCGATTGCCGCTCGCTCGGGATCGGAGTGGTGTGGAACTATCTCTACGGCTTTCCAGGCGAGCAGGTGGAGCATTACGCCCCCGTCGCTGCGTTGATCCCGGCGCTCGAACATCTTGAGCCGCCCAATGATTTCAGCCCGCTGATCGTCGATCGCTTCAGCCCCTATCACAACACGCCCGAGGCATTCGGAATTGCCGGGATCGCGCCGATTGCCGCCTATCGCGGGCTGTTTCCGCGCCACGCGCGACTGGATGCCATCGCTTATCACTTCCGCGGCAACTACACGACCGCGCTGATCGACGACGCCGACACCCGCCTCGCTATGGGCCGCGCGATCGGCCTATGGCGCTTGCAATGGGCGATCGGTGCGAGCCCACAGCTGCGGATCGTGGATGCGGACGGAGCGCCGGTCGTGATCGACACGCGCCGCATTGCGACACAAGCGCAGATTTCGCTGCCCCCCGAATGGAACAGAGCGTTGCGCTTGCTGGAGCGCCCGCACGCGGCAGATGATCTCGATGTGGACCCCGCAGTGATCGCGGAGCTGATCGCGCGCCACTACATCCTTGCACATGAAGGGCTATTGCTGAGCATCGTCACGCGTCAGGCTCAAGACATAACCGAGCCACCCGCCTATGCGAACGCGCCCGCTGCCTGACGGACGGGCTGCGCGACCGCGCACTGGGCCGGACGGACGACGATGCCGACCAGTCTGTCCTCATAGTGGATCACGAACCCACGGCTGACCAGCCAGTCGGCGTTGGCGCTCTGGTCCGGCGCGATGGCGTCGCGCGTGCGGGGCCGGTCGAGCGCGATGAGCAGGTCGCGCTGGCCCGGGGTGAGCGGGGTCATCGGGCGCAACGCCACGGGGCGGGTGTCGAGCACGACTGCAACACCATCCCGATCGAACAGCTCTAGCACGGGAGGCGGCGTGCCGCGCGCGATCGTGCGCCACGCCGCGACTGCAGCGTTCAGTCGGCCGGGCAACACGGGATCGTCGAGCAGTTCGGTCGCATAGTCGCCCTCGAAATGATAGGCGATGTCGGCGGGGGGCGATCGAGCGTGGATAGAGCGACCGATAGCCGGGCACGGGCGTGACCGCGCCGATGCCATTGGCATCATGCCCGCGATACAGCGGGCTGAACCGGTCGATGACGATGCGGTGCGGCCCATTGGGCGCGTCGAGATGGGAGAGCAACGGAATCAGCTTTGCCATCGCCGCGTAATCGGCGGCGGCTTCGCCCGGAAATCCATAGATAATGTTCCATATGACACCGATCTTCGTCGCCGCACAGTCACGCAGCAGCGCGATATTCTGGTGCGCCGACACGCCCTTGCGCATCAGCTTGAGCACCGGAGTCGATAAAGATTCGATCCCCGGCTGGATCATCGCGACGCCGCCGCGCGCCATCGTCTCGACCTCGGCACGGGTCAGGTTCGATTTCACTTCGTAGAACAGGCTCAACTTCGGCTCGCGCTCGGCAAGATCGGGGAGCAGCTCGGTCAGATAGGAGCGCGGCATGATGTTGATCTCGTCCACGCCCTTTGCCTTCAGCTCATCGGCCTTCTCGACATAGCCGGGCAGGTGACGCGCACGGCGATCATCGGTTCGATTGCGGGCGCGGCAGCGTCGAACACGCGCTGGTCATCGGCGGTCAGCGGCGGCGGCGCGGGCAGCTCTGCGACGATTTCAGGGGGGATAGGCATAGTCGCGGAAGAGATGGTCGGCCACCATCGCGCGCATCGCCGTCCCTTCGACCGCCTCATAGGCATCGAGCCCAATCCGTGCGGCGAGTGCGAGGTTGCCATGGATGATCCGGGTCGCGATCCCGCGTTGCGCACACGCCGCCTTGAGCACGGCGGGGCCGAGCTGGGGAAAGCTGACCGATGCGAAGGGCGGAACCGCCAGGCACAGGTCGGTCGGGCCGTCTTCACCTCTCGCCATGTCCGTTGCACCTCCCTGCCAGACCAAACTGTGACTCAGTCGGCTCTGTAGCGGAAGCACTTGAAGCGGGCGGCTTAGTCGTGCGAGCAAGTCGCATGATCCGACCCGCTTCCGAACTGTCCTGGCCCCCCGTCGCGGGCGAACTCGCCATTTACGATGCGCGCGACGGTCAATATCATGTGTTGAACCCGTCGGCGGCGGCGATCTGGACTGCCATCGCGGCGGAAACACCAGTCGCGCAGATTGCGGCGGACCTGGCGGCGCGGCATGGCATTGCCGTCGATGCGATCCGGGCCGATGTCGATGCATTCATCACCGACGCGCTCCAGCTTGGGCTGCTGATCGATGCGTAAGGTTGTGGCATGAGCGGGATTGCCGGTGCCGTCTTCACCGACGGTCGACCGATCGGGCAGGAACTACTGGACCGGGTCGCCGGATCGACGTTCAGCCGGGGATTAGACGGGGTCCAGAGCTGGCATGACGACCACGCAGGCTTTGTCCGCTTCGCCCATGCGACGACGCCGCAAGCGCGCGGCGAGACCCAGCCCTTTATCGGCGCAGAGTCCCAGATCGCACTGCTACTCGACGGCCGGCTCGACAATCGTGGCGAGCTTCTCGCGCTGCTCGGAACCGATGGCGAACGACTGGCCGACGCTCCGGACGGGCTGATCGCGCTCAAGCTGTTCGAGCGCGAGGGGCGCAATTTTGTCCATCGGCTGGCGGGCGATTATGCGATCGCCGCGTGGGAGCCGCGCAAGCGCCGGATCGAGTTGTTCCGCTCGCCAATGGGCTGGCGGCCGTTTCTGTGGGCGTTTGACGGCACCACCTTCGGCTTTGCGAGCGAGCCGCGCGCGCTGATCCTGGGGCTGGGGTTCGAGCGCAAGCTCAACGAAGGCGCAATCGCCGAATATCTGTCGGCGCGCTTCGTGACTGAGACCGACACACTCTGGGCGGGAATCGAGCGCGTGCCACAGGGTGGCGCAATTGCATTCGAGAACGGCAAGATATCGCGCTGGGCATGGCATGGTGGGCCGTTCGAGGATCTGTCCGACCGGTCGCTCGAAGACCATATCGAGCGGTTCAACCATCTGTTCGACCAGTCGCTGATCGCAACCAGCCGCAGCGTCGGGCCGGTGACGGCGCAGCTGTCGGGCGGGCTCGATTCCTCGTCGATCGTTTGCCGCTCGACCGAGCTGTTCCGCGCCGGCAAGCTCGACCATCAGGTCGGCGCGATCTCCGCGCGCTTTCCCGGTGAGCCGCATGACGAGACCGAATGGAGCAGCGCGGTCGAAGATCATCTCGGCATCACCGCCGAGGTCGTCGGCGCGCGGCGATTCGATCCCGATGTCGCGCGGCAATGGTGCGCCGATTCCTACCAGCTGCCGGTGCGGCCCAACGTGCTCGATTCGATGGGCGGGGTGCTCAAGGCGCTCCAGTCCGACGGGCGGCGCGTGCTGTGGACCGGCGAGGGCGGCGACGATTGGCTCAACGGATCGCTGGCGCACTGGCCCGACCGCTTCATGGCCGGGCGCTGGGGCAAGCTGTTCCGCCATGGCGCGGAGCTGTGGCCCAACTCGCCCTGGCATGTTCAGGCGCGGCGGACGCTGCATAGCACCCTCATGCCGATCATCAGCCGCAAGCATCGCGAGGCGCTGCTGACCCCGCATCTCGACTTCCGCCTCGATCGGCCCGACTGGGTGCGCCCCGAGTGGATGGAGCGGATCGGCCTCGTCGATCGCTGGCACCAGAAGATCGAACGCACCGGCCTGCGCGGCATGGACCAGCAGTCGCGCTACAGCGTCTTTTCGCTCGGGCGGCGTTACACGATGATCGACAGCGTGCTCGCTTTTGCCGAGAATCACGGTGTCGAGGTGCGCCATCCGCTGCACGACCGGCGGCTGACCGACTTCTTCATGGGTGCGGGCGGCGAGCATCTGCGCAAGTTCAACACGCGCAAATTCCTGCTGCGCGAGGCGATGAAGGGGACATTGCCCGAGAAGATTCGTCAGCGCCGCACCAAATCCTATTTCGTGTCGCATCAGGTGGATGCAATCGGCGAATTGCTCCGGCAAAAGCCGGTGCATGAACTGACTGCGGTCAAGCTCGGCTGGATCGTGCCGGAAAAGATCGCGGCGATGCACGCACCGTTTGAGGCGTGGCGGCGAGCCGGTGGACAAGGACCGATCCCCGACGGCGCATGGGGGCCGGTCTGGTTCACGCTTGCCACCGATATGTGGCTGGAGCATGCGTTCGGACTGAAAGCGTAGGGGTGACGACATGGTGCAGGCGGTGACAATCGACGCGACGACGATCCTGCGACGCAAGGCGGCGGTGGTCGGCGCGGATGTTGCCGATGACGCGATCCTGCTCGACATCGATTCGGGTTATTTCTTTCAGCTCAACCGCACCGCTGCCAAGATCTGGGCGTTCGTTGAGGAGCCGCAGGCGCTGGGCGCGCTGACCGAGCATATGGCGGCCAGCTACAAGGTCGATGCCGAAACCTGCCGCAGCGACGTGACCGAGTTCGTCGCGGACCTGATCGAACGCGGCGTGCTGGAAATCGCAGCCTAGAGCCGGGCGCGATAGATCCAGCAATTCACGGCGAACCGCGAATCCGCAAAATCGCCCGACGGGCAGCGCACCGGCATCACCTCATGCGGCCCCCAGGAGGGGAAGACGACCAGGCTGTTGTCGTCCGGCGCGATGTCGAGCCCGGGGTCACCGGCCTTGGCACCAAGACGATGCAGGCGCAGCGCACCCCCGTCGAACCCGCGCGGCTGGCGGTGGAAGTAATAGACCGCGCTCAGCATCCGATCGCCTCGCGCGACCTGGTTGCTCGCATAGGTATCGGTGTGGAGCGTGAAATGCGCGCCATCATTATGCGCGGCCAATTCCAACTCCACCTCGCTCGTGACGAAGGGCGTCGCGCGTAGCGCAGCCGACCAGTGCGGCGCCGCTTCGCGTAGCCGGCTATCGAGCACCGCCGCCAGCGGGCCGAGGTCGCGCAGCGTCAGTGACCGGCGGACATCGGGATTGACCACGCCACGGATCAGCTGCGCGGGCACGAACCGCGCGGAATTTGCCAGCGTCCAATCGAGCAGCGCGGCACGCGTCGGCGCGTCCAGAAACGCGTCGAAGCGCAGATATGGAAGGATCGGGGCAGCCATTAGGCGCGCCGCACCGGCATCGCCCGCTCGCGCAGATAGCGCAGCACCATCGCCTCGCTCGCGCTATCCGCCTGGCGTCGCATCCGCGGCGTCTGTGGATCGGCAGTGCTGCCCAGATGGCGCAGCAGCGCGCGCACCGTCGCGGCATAATCGGCGGTCAGCGCCTCATAGGTCAGGCGGTGCGGAGTCACACCCATCGCTGCAAACAGGTTGCGGAAATGGCCGTGACAGAAATCCGAATAGCCCATGATGCGCTCGATCCGCTCGATATCGAACGGCGCGGTCGCAGGGGCCGTCTCCTGCGTCGTACCGGGGATCGATCGCCAGCGTCCGGTCTCGACCGCGAGCACCGCCGAGACTGCCTGGCGCAACTTGTCCTCGCGCCATAGGTGGATGAAGCTGGGGTTGGGGAACAGCCGCGCGACATGACCTGTCAGCGCTGCATAATAATCGGCGGGAACATCGGATGGCGGTATATTGGCGAAGCGCTCAAGTTCGGGGTCTGCGTCCCGCGCGATTTCTTCAATGTCACGCCAGAACAGCTTGACCCCCATCGTTCCGTCGGACGTGGTGCGATGCCGACGCACCGCCGTGCTGAGGCTGTCGTAGTTGGGCGCGTCCCAGCGGCGCGCAAAGGACGGGCGAAAGCCGGCATGGAAATATTCCAGCGGGCAGCCCAGCCCGCCCGCGAAGTAGAGCGCTTCGCCGAGCAAGGTGCTGCCCGATCGGGGGTGGGTGCACAGCAACACCGTCCGGCGTGGCAGGCCCTCCCATATGGGATAGTCATGAGCAGCCGAGGCCAGATCATAGGGCGCAACCGAGGATGCGCGACCAGCCGACTCCGTCATCACGCGGTACATTCAGTCAACGGATCATCCCGGTGACCCCGCGCCGATCGAGCGCGGGGAAGCCGCCTGGATCAGGGCGTCAGGTTGCTGAGGCCGTCGGTCGGGCGATAGGAAATACCCTCGGCTGCCTTTGCGGGAAGGAAGCTGGCGATCTCGGGCTTTACCCATTCACCGCGCACTTCGGATGCGATTTCCTGCGGCTGAGGCGTCTGCTCGGTCATTATAATTCTCCGCGTCGGGTTTCACGCTCGTCATCCGCCAGGGACAACAGAAACATGTTCAGGTCAGGTTGCTGAGGCCGTCGGTCGGACGATAGGCGATGCCCTCGGCTGCCTTTGCGGGAAGGAAGCTGGCGATCTCGGGCTTCACCCATTCCTCGGCCTCCGCCGGGGCGACGGTATGCTCGTTCTGCGGAAGCTGATCCATGATGCCCACCTTTTATTGAGGGCTAAGACTATCACCCAAGCGAGCAGGAATCAATCCGATACCCATAGCCGAACACGATCGCGCTCATGTGCGCCGCCGACCGTGACGGTATCGCTCTTTTCCGTATCGACTGGTTCGGGAAACCGCCACAGCAGTGCCCCCCAACAAGACGCCGTCCCCGATTCCGGGCGATTCTCGTAGCGCCCAACGGCATCCATCTCCAATGCGATCCACTGGACGATACCATCGATCCGCCCCCCGAGTGAGGGAATGTCGAGTTCGCGGCGCTCGGGCTTGCGTGGATCGGCGGTAGCGAAGTCGAAGCTGAACAGATCGACCGGCGCGCTGCACAGCGCGACCTGATCCATGCCGACGCGGACCAACTCGTTGGGCGCGGCGAGGCGGTTGAACGCGCTGAGATCGAACCCGCTCGCTTCGCCGAGGCGCGGCGCGCGGTCGCGCAGATCGCGGGCGAGCGCAACGCGGATCGTGCCGCGCGGGGGGATGACCACGCCATCGGGGGCAAGCAGCCGGGCAACTGCATCCTCATGCGCGCCAAGAACGCCTTCGCTCAGCAGGTCGTTGCTGACGATCTCCGACACCAGAATGTCGGCCAGCCCACCCATGTCGCGGGTTGGATCAAGGTCCGTCGAATGCTTGCTCACCACGGTCACGCGGTCGGAATAGCCGTTCGCTGCGATCACATCGCGTGCCGCCGAGGCGATGGCGGCGTCGGCCTCGCACGTCACAACCGTCGCGCCCGCACGGGCCGCCATCATCGCCAGCAACCCGGTGCCGGTCCCAATCTCCAGCACGCGGCATCCGGGTCGGATGGCGCGGAGCAACGCCTGCTCATACGCATCGTTGCGCGCGCGGTCGCGGGGAATGACGAAGTGCCAGCTGAACACGCCGTCGCTCAAAATCTCGGCGGCGGTCACCCCGGCCTCGCCGCGGCCGCCGGTCATCGCATGGACCTGTTCCGCCAGCGCAACGGCGCGCGGCCGGTCGCCGGCTGCGATCATCTGGCGCGCAATCGCGATCAGCGCACGGGGATCGTCGGACACCTTGGGCAACAAGGCGGTGAGCTGCGCGATACGGTTGGTCATGCGACATCGTTAGCTGACTGCTGCGCCGAAGCAATCGCGACCTCGGACAGGAACCTGCGGAGCATCGCTGCAACCTTGGGCAATGCCGCATAATCGCTGGGATACACCAATCGAACTGCCGGGCGCGCCTGCAAGACGGTGCGCAGCCCGGACACGGCATGGATGCGCTCCGCGACGCTTGTGCCGCTCGGGTTGAAATGGATGATCTGTGGCACGATCAGCGCCATCGCCTCTGCAATGTCCAGCGGCTCCAGATGCGGCTCGGTAACAGTGTCGCGGCGGTCGAGGAAGACGAGTGCGCGCAGCGGCGTCAACGGCGGCGGATCACCAGCCGCGACCGGCGACCGCCCCTTCCCTGTCGCGCTGGCCAGCGGCACCGCCATGTTCGGGGCGAACGCCAATCCGTCGCGCGAATCCGGCCACAGGCACACGCTCTTCGCCCCTGCCCCCAGCATCGGCGCGTCGGGATGCCACAGCAATGCGGTATCGTCGCCCAGGATCTGCCAGCGATCGCGCACGGTCAGCGCAGCGCACAGCGTCGATTTCCCTGCGCCCGATCGCCCGATCAAGAGCATGCCACCGCTATCCTGCACTAGCGACGCGGCATGGACCGCAATCGCGCCCTGCAGCATCGGCACGCGCGTCAGCACGCGGCGCAACAGGATCTCGATCGCTGCCACTGTGGGCGGCAAGGCGTCGACGATCAGGGTCATGGCGCGCCCATCGCGGTCGATCAGAAAACTGCCCTCGAACCGCGACCGGATCAGCCAGCGCCCATCCCTCTCGCCGATCCGCATGCGATACCCGTTGCGCCATTCATAGCTGACCTCGGCGTGCTCGACCGGGGCGCCGACCTCGACCCGCAGGTCGAGTTCACCCGCCCAGCCCGCATCCGCCGGGTCGGCCAGGACCAGGCTTGGGAGTTCGATGGCGGAGCGGATCCGAAGGCCGCCAAAGCTGTAGAAATGGGTCACGATGCTCCGAAACTCATCAACGCAGGCGGCGGATCGCCCAGCCGAACGGGCGGATTAGCGGATAGAGCCAGTTAAGCCGATCGGGTAGCGCGAATGCGGCGCGGTCCTGCGGCGAGCTAAGATCGAAGGCGAGCTGACGCCGCCAAAACCCGCCGGACGGCTTCATCATATAGGTGATCGCGCGGCTCCACACGCTTCCGGCGATGAAGCGCCGCACCGAATTGCGCGGCAGCGTCTCATACCAGTCCGGTCCGTCCTGGAACCGTGCGACCAGCCAGTTGAGCAACCGCACATCGACCCGCCGCCGCCCGCGCGCCAATATCTCGGCTGGCACCGGCCGACCGAGCCAGTGATGCAGCGCCCAGCCGACATGCAGCATCATGCCGTCCAGCCCCTGCGCGGCGGCATCGTCGAGGGCATCGTCCCAGGTTTCAGATGTGTCGAGCACCGCCGCCAGATCGACCAGCCACAACATCCGCTGCCAGCCATGCCGAATGCCATGCACCGCGAGATAGACGGGCAGCCGCCGCCGCGCCATCGTCGGCACCGCCATCCCGCCGATCGTCACGGTTTCGCGCTCCGCCCACAATGTCGCGAAATCCCACGGCAACAGCGCATGATTATCGCACAACCGATCGTGCAGCTCGACGAGGATGCGGCTCTCCCGATGCACCCAACCGCTTTCCTTGGCGGGTTCGGTTACGTCCGGATCGGCGGGGGTCGCATGGATCGGCAGCTCATAGTCCAAGTCGCGCAGAATTTGCTCGGCATCCCGCAGGCGCGATCGCTCGATCATCACATCGATGTCCCGCCCGCCCCGCACAAGTGGGTCGGCATGCAGCTGAACCGACAGCGCAATGCCCTTGATGAACAGATGCCGGATTCCCGCCGCATCGAGCGCGCGCCCGATCCGCACCAGCTCACGCATGCGGTGCATTACGCCCACGACATGCGCGCCATGCTCCGACGTCAACAGCGTCGCCATCGCCGCCGGCACCGCGCGCGTGCGCAACAGCCCGGGAACGGCAAGACCGACCAGACCATGATGCGCAAGCCCGCGATGCACGATGTCCCAATTGCGTACCTGGGCGCCAGCTCGGTCCAGCGTGGGCCCTGCCGCACCGCCACTCGCCAATCGCGCCGCCGCAACGACGAACCGCAACTCTGGCGCGAATCCGGGGAGGGGCACTTCGTCATCCACCCGGGATTGCGCTGCGACCGCGAACATCATGGACCTTCCAGTTACGCGCCTTCCCGCCAGCGACACCGCGCAAGGACGTGCGCACGTCTCTACCATGCGCTCCACATTATGACATCCACTATGGCGTCCAAGCTGGGGGCCTATCGATCGCGCCTCCCAACGCGGGCGACTATCGCCGAAGCTTCGATAGGTGACGCTACATCGCAATAAACGATCAGCTTTGGTGGCATCCGCGCATGATAAACGGCTTCATCGGTGACAGCCCCGTCGATCCCCCTTTGCGGACTGGAGCAGCTGCGGTGATAAGGTCCGCCTCAGCAGCGCATGACCGTTGCGACCAACAGCGGACCAGCATGCGATGAATGAAATCAGCGCCCCATCGACCGAAGCCATGCGGCATATTCCGGGCGGCGTCTTCGCCATGGGATCGGACCGATTTTACCCGGAGGAACAGCCCGTCCGGCAGGTGCGCGTCGATGGCTTCTGGATCGACGCGACGCCCGTCACCAACCGCGATTTCGCCAGGTTCGTGGACGCGACGGGGCACCGCACGCTCGCCGAAATCGCGCCGGACCCGGCCGATTATCCCGGCATGCCCCCCGAACTCGCCAAGCCCGGCTCGCTCCTGTTCATGCCGACGCGCGGCCCGGTCGATCTGCGCGATTTTGCGCACTGGTGGGAATTCAGCTTCGGCACCGACTGGCACCATCCGCACGGCCCGGACAGCACGCTGGACGATTTGTGGGATCATCCTGTTGTGCATATCGCCTATGAGGACGCACAGGCTTATGCCGACTGGGCGGGCAAGGCGCTGCCGACCGAGGCCGAGTGGGAATTCGCCGCGCGTGGCGGGCTCGATCGCAGCGACTATGCCTGGGGCGACGAACTGGCGCCACAGGGCGCGATGCTGGCCAATTTCTGGCAGGGCGCATTTCCGCATCAGAACCTGCTGACCGACGGGTTTCTGCGCACCTCCCCGGTCGGCACCTACCCGCCCAATGGCTATGGCCTGTTCGACATGATCGGCAATGTCTGGGAATGGACTGCGGACTGGTATGCGCTGCACCAGCCCGAACAGAAGCCTGCCGGTAGTTGTTGCGTGCCGTCCAACCCGCGCGGCGGCAGCGAGCGCGGAAGCCTCGATCCCTGCACCCCGCACGTCCCGATCGGCCGCAAGGTGATCAAGGGCGGATCGCATCTCTGCGCGCCCAATTACTGCCAGCGCTATCGGCCAGCCGCGCGCCACCCGCAATCGGTGGACAGCTCGACCAGCCATATCGGCTTTCGTTGCATCATCCGAGACAATCAGGAGGACGTGCCATCATGACCCGCCCGCGCTCCACGCTTTGCACCGCCGCCTTTGCGGTGGGTGTCCTGCTGGCCACCGCGGCATAGGCGAGCAACCAGCCCGCACCGCGCCTTGGTAAGGATCAGACCCCGCCGGCCCGCGCGCGTGAGGGCAATCCAATGAACATCGTCTTCGTGCTGGTCGACGACCTGCGCCATGACACGATGGGGTTCCTCAAGCCCGGCCTCAAAACCCCGAACATCGACCGGCTGGCGGAAGGAAGGGGTGTATTTCCCCAACGCCGTCGTCACCACTCGCTTTGTTCGCCGAGCCGGGCGACGATACTGACTGGCCAGAGTATTGCCGCGCAGCTTGTCCGCCGCCGCGAACAACTATGCCTCAAAACCCAAATCCCCGCCATTCGCCGCCTTCGGTGCCCGTGCCATCATGCCCCCAACTGGATGTGGCGGCGGTGATAGCGCGCGTTCGCGGGAGCGGCCAGTGCAGCAAGTCCGACGCTTTCGCGGTAATGGTCGGGGAGACAGAATCAAAACAAATGAAATAAGTCTTTGTTTTCAAAATATAATTTGAACACCCCGTGATCGGAGAGCCATAAAAAGAACCATTTTTCCGGTGGGCTGCAGTGGCATTTTTTGACCTATCTTGGAAATTTCGACAAACCGGTTCTCGTTCACGACGAACGATGGGTTTCTTTCTGGGCTGACGTGCCTGCGGACCGGCGCGCAAGCACAACCTGCCCATGGTGGATTCGATAAGCCAGAAGGGCATCGCGTCCATCGCATTTGGATCAACATGCGAGACTTCCACGCGGGACAATTGCCCCATATTGCCACCGCAAAACCTCGCGCTGCAGAGGAGTTCGCCAATGCACCTAGATGACGTCCGCATCATTTCGCGGGACCGCCGCGATCAACTGGGCGAAGGGCCGCTCGCTGCGCGTGATGGTTCTGTCTACTGGGTCGATATCATCGAACAGCGGATCAACCGCCTGTCGCTCGCCGACGCGGCGGTGAACAGCTGGGTGATGCCCGAGATGGTGGGCTGGGTGATCGAGCGGCGCGACGCGCCGGGCCTGGTCGCCGGGTTCCGCAGCGGGATGAAGGCCGTGGTCCTCGACCCTGCATCGCGAGTGCCGGTCTCGATTGAAGCATTAGTCGACCTTCCCGCCGACGAACCGGCGATCAACCGGATGAACGATGCCAAGGCCGATTGCGACGGGCGGATATGGGCCGGCACCATGCCGGTGACGTGCGACGTCCCGACCGGGTTCCTCTACCGCATCGAAGGCGATCGATCGATCACACGGATGGATAACGGCTATCACGTCGCCAACGGCCCCGCGATCAGCCCCGACGGACGCTGGCTGTTTCACACCAACACCGTCCTTGGCCAGATTTACCGCTTCCCGCTCGATGGCGCGACGCTCGGCCCGCGCGAATTGTGGCTGCAGTTCGAGCCGGACTGGGGTCATCCCGACGGCATGACCTTCGATGCCGAGGGCGGGCTGTGGGTGGCGCATTGGGGTGGGGCCCGGGTCAGCCGGTTCGATCCGCAGGGCAAGGTGGAGCGCGCCATCCACGTGCCTGCCAGCCAGATCACCAGCATGACCTTTGCCGGAGATTCGTTCGACCGGATGTTCATCACCTCCGCCGCCGACGGGATCGACGAGCCGCATGGCGGCTGCCTGTTCGAGGTCGATCCCGGCGTCAAAGGCCTTCCGGCTCAACGCTTTGCGGGTTAGCCGCTGTCATCGCTGAAACCGCTGGGCTACACCGACGCAATGCGAACCCGATCCCTGCTCGCCGCGCTGCTCGTCCTGTCGGGCTGCGCCACCGCCCCGCGCGAAACGGCGGCGACCTATGCCAATCCGGTATTTGACCGCGAGTTCGCCGATCCGGCCGCACTGCTCGCCCCCGACGGCTATTACTATGTCTACGCGACGCAGGGCGGCGAACCCGGGCGGATGCACAATATCCAGGTTGCCCGCTCGCGCGATCTGGTGCGCTGGGAGCATTTCGGCGACGCGCTTCCGCAAAAGCCCGGCTGGGCGAGCGCGACACAGGATTTCTGGGCGCCGCACGTCGCGCAACATGATGGCCGCTATTATCTCTATTACTCCGCCAAGCCGGACGCCGCACTGAAGGACACCACGCGCGGCCTGTGCCTGGCGGTGGCCGTAGCGGACCGCCCCGAGGGGCCGTTCTCCGACAGCGGCCGGCCGCTCGAATGTGGTGAGGGCTTCGTCAATATCGACCCGATGGCGTTCGACGATCCGGCAACCGGCAAGAAGCTGCTCTATTGGGGCTCAGGGTTCGGCCCGATCAAGGTGCGCGAACTCGCCCCGGACCGCATCTCCTTCGCGCCGGGAAGCGCCGCGATGCCGCTGGTGGAGGTCGACAAGACCGACGATCCCGGAAACTACCAGCGCCTGATCGAGGGCGCCTGGGTGCTGCGGCGCGAGGGTTGGTACTACCTCTTCTACTCGGGCGACAATTGCTGCGGCCCCAAGGCGCATTATGCGGTCATGGTCGCACGGTCGCGCAGCGCGACGGGTCCGTTCGAGACGCTGCGCGACGCGACCGGTGCGCCTGCCAGCGTCATCTTGGCCCAGCGCGGCGAGTGGGTCGCGCCGGGCCATAATGCAGTGATCGCTGACGCGCGCGGCAACCATTGGATGCTCTACCACGCAGTCGATGCGAAGCGTCCCCGCTCGAACCCAAGGGACGAAGTCAACACGCGCCGCATTATGCTGCTCGACCGGATCATCTGGCAGGACGGCTGGCCGCGCATCGCGGGCGACGGCCCGTCGAGCGGCGCGCTACCAGCGCCCGCAGTCCGGCCTTAGCCGGTCGTCACCCCGTCAGGCCCGAAGCTGAGCCGGGTCGTCAGCAGCGCGCGGAACTCGTTATAGCCACCGGTCCCCGGGAAGAATGCGTGGAAGAACAGCTGCGGCGCTCCGTCCAGTCCCGGCGCGACCGAAGCATGGCCCGGCGCCCACCAGCTCGACATCGACTTGAGCAGCGGATCGCCCTGTTTGACGTAAGGGCCGAAAATATGGTCGGCGACCGCGACGCCGATGCCATAGGCCGGCGTGCCGAAGTCATTGCCGGCATAGAACATCCAATACCGGCCCTGCTGCTTGGTGGCCCACGGCCCCTCGATCAGATGCCCTTCCCAGTCGAGGTCGTTGGTCAGCACCAGATGCTCTTCGCCCACGCGCTCGCCGGATTCGGTCAGCCGCTGTGCGTAGATCGGCGTGCTCATCGCCTCGAGGATTGCCTCGGCCTCCGGGATGTCCGCCAGCGCGGCCTTCACCTGCTGCCAATTGTCCAGCACTGCCTCGATCAGCGGCTGCATCAGGAAAAAGCGTTCCATTGGCCGCTGTGAGTTCGCCCATGGCTGAAGCGCGGCGGCGAGCGAGGCGGTGCGGCGATCGGCCTCAGTCGAGAAGACCTGATCGATGAGGTCGGGCCGCTGGCGGAACAGGCCGGCGAGCGGGCGTGGCCACACGCCGTTGGTGTCACGCTTCCACAACAGATAGCGCTCGCCATCGTCGTCGATGAAGATGTGCGAATCGATCACCCCGCCGCTCATCACTGGCTGGGCGGGATCGGCAGCGATACCGGTCGTGTTGACCGCATGCGCGGTGACCAGCGGGTGACCCAGATCGCTCCAAGGCCCAAACGGGCTGTCGCTCTTGGCCAGCCCGATAGCGAGCGCGTTCGATTTCTGGCGCGCGGTATAAACCAGCCAATATTCGTCGCCGACCCGCGCCATTTCCGGGGCCCAGAAGTCGCCGACATGCCGGCCGTGCGCGGTCCATTCCGGCGCCTCGCCCTCTTGGAAGACGAAGCCCTTGTGCGTCCAGGTCTGAAGGTCGTCCGACTGCAGGATCGGAAACGCGTCGGGCGCATCGTTGGAGGTCGCGACAAGAACGTAACCCTGATCGGTTTTTAGCACTGCGGGATCGCCATAACCGCACGTGATTCGCGGGTCGGCGTTCTCGGTCAGCAGCGGCTGCCAATTCGGTGCGGGCAGGTCGCTGGGCGCGGGGCCGCTTAGCACATGGGGTCGCCGCGAGCCGAAATCGTCCGCGACCTGGTTGAAGAAATCGACGTAGGCGGGGTGCTCACCCGAGGCGAGTTGGTAGGTGCGTTCGGCATCGCCGCGGCGGACGGTGATCTGGCTGTGCGGCGCTTGGGCTGCGGCGATGGCTTCGAACTGGATGGTCATGGTCGGTTTCGGATCCCAAAAGCGGTTCGAACGCGCTAAACCACATTTATAAGATAAATGCGAGAGTGGTTTCAGGAAGCCCGATGGGGCATGTTGCAACCTGCCTACGCATCCGCATGGATTGACGCCCGGCGCGCTTTCGTTAAAAAGTGCGATAAATAAGATAATATGGGATGCCGCAGTGAGCCTTGAGCTTCGTAACGTCCGGAAGGCCTATGGGGACACGCCGGTGCTCGACGACGTATCGTTGAGCATGAACGAGCGCGAATTCATCGCGTTTCTCGGGCCATCGGGCAGCGGCAAGTCCACCCTGCTCCGCATCATCGCCGGTCTCGAAACCGCTGACGCGGGTGAGGTGGTTCTCGACGGGAAGCGCATCGATCAGCTGCATCCTGGCGCGCGTGACGTGGCAATGGTGTTCCAGGCCTATGCGCTTTACCCGCACATGACGGTGCGGGAGAATATGGCGTTCGGCCTGCGCAACGCGCGGGTTCCGCAGGCTGACATCGACGCCCGCATCGCGCAGGCGGCAGCGGTGCTGGAGATCGAGAGCCAGCTCGACAAGAAGCCGGCGCAGATGTCGGGCGGCCAACGCCAGCGCGTCGCGATCGGCCGCGCGATCGTCAAGCATCCCAAGCTGTTCCTGTTCGACGAACCGCTCTCGAACCTCGACGCCGCACTGCGCACGCGCACCCGGGTCGAGCTTGCCCAGCTGCGGCGCCGCGTCGACGCGGCGATCATCATGGTGACGCACGACCAGGCCGAGGCGATGACGCTGGCCGACCGGATCGTCGTGATGAACGACCGCCGGATCCAGCAGATCGGTGCGCCGATGGACATCTATACCCGTCCGGCCAACAGCTTCGTCGCGCGCTTCGTCGGCTCGCCCGCAATGACCTTGCTTCCCGCCTCGCTGGTGCCCGGCGACGGCCCCGCGCGCGCGCGGCTGGGCGACGGGACCGAGGTAACGACCCGGATCGATCGCGCCGCCCTGCCCTCCGGTCCGGTCGAACTCGGCCTGCGCCCCGAACATGTCCGCGTCGCAGCGGCGGGCGAAGGCGCGTGCGATGCCGAAGTGCTGCTGGTGGAGCGGCTTGGCGATCGCACGCTCGTTTATGCCAAGCTGAGCGACGGGCAGGAGATTACCGGCGAAGATGTGGGGCTCAGTGCCGTCAAGCTGGGCGACCGGGTGCGACTCCACATCGATGGCACGGCGGCACATCTGTTCGATTGCAACGGCAACGGCCACCACGCGCAGGTTGCGGACTCCGCGGCATGAGGCGCGGTGATCGTCTCGCCAGCTTCGGCTTCGTCGCGCCGTTCCTGCTCACCTACCTGCTCATCCTGATCTACCCCTTATTCGCGGGAATCGGGCTGAGCATGAAGCGCGTCGATCTGTTCGGCGGGGGCAGTTTCGTCGGCTTCGACAACTATGTCAGGCTCGCGGGCGATCCGATCTTCCACGCGGCGATTGTTCAAACGCTGCTGCTCGCGGCGATGATCGTCCCGATCCTGACCGTGCTCGCATTGATGCTCGCGCTCGCGCTGAACCGTCCGACGCGTGACGCAGCGGTGTTTCGCGGCATCTTCTTTTCCTCGTCGGTGCTGTCGGTGACGATCGTGACCCTGATCTGGCGCTTCGTACTTGCTCCGGACGCCGGCTTGCTCGGTGAAGTGGCGCAGGCCCTGGGCACGCCGCCGCTGCCCTTTTTGAGCGATCCGACGCTGGCGCTGTGGGCGCTCGCGATCACTACGATCTGGTGGTCGCTCGGGCTGCCGATGATGTTGTTCCTCGCCGGGCTGCAGCAGATCCCGGGCGACATCTATGAGGCCGCCGCACTGGACCGCGCTAGCCGCTGGACGATCCTGTGGCGCATCACCCTGCCCTCACTTCGCCGCACGCTGGTGCTGGTGGTGATGCTGCAAACAGCTGCACAGCTGCAATTGTTCGGACAGACGCAGCTGCTGACCGCCGGGGGCCCCAACGGTGCGACACGCACCATGGTCCTGTTCATGTTCGAAACGGCCTTCTGGCGCTGGGAGCTCGGCTATGCCGCAGCTGCGGCTGAGGTGCTGTTCCTGCTCATCGTCGCCCTGACGCTTGCGCAGTATTGGTTCACGATGCGAAACACGGAGGCGGGCAATGGCCGTTGATCGCACGATCACATCGTTCCGCCCGGGCGAGGGTCGCGTCCGTCCCGCCACGCTGATCGCGTTGCTGCTCGCGGCGGCGGTGATGCTCGCGCCGCTGCTCTGGACGATCCTGCTGTCGCTCAAGTCCAACCAGTCGCTGGTCGGCAATAGCGGCGCGGCACTCCAGTTTCCCTACACGCTCGAAAACTACTGGGCGATCCTGTCGGGGGATCAGGTGTTCCGCTGGCTGCTCAACAGCCTGATCGTGTCGGTCGGGACCACCATCGGCGTGCTCGCGCTGTGCAGCCTCGCCGGTTACGGCTTTGCGCGGCTCGAATTCCCCTTCCGCCGCACGCTGTTCGTTTTCGTCCTGCTTGGCCTCGCAATCCCCGAACAGGCAGTAATCCTGCCCCAGCACCAGCTGTTCGCCGCGCTCCAACTTCACAACAGCTATCCCGGACTGATCCTGCCCGGGCTGGCCGGACCCTTTGGCGTATTTTTCATGACCCAGTATTTTCGTGCGATCCCGCGTGACCTCGATGAGGCGGCGATGCTCGACGGCGCGTCGCGGTTGCGTATCTTCTGGAGCGTGCTCCTGCCGCTCACCCTGCCCGCCCAGGCGACGCTCGGCGTGTTCACTTTCCTCGCCAGCTGGAACAGCTATTGGTGGCCGCTGATTTCGGCCACGCGCAGCGACATGTATACGCTGACCGTCGGCCTTGCCTCGGCCCAGATGAATTATGCCCAGACCAGCGGCCTCGGATTCCTGATGGCGCAGGCGGTGTTCGCGTCGGTGCCGATCTTCATCGTCTATGTCCTGTTCCAGAAGCATATCGTCCAGTCGATGGCTGGGACGGCGTCGCGATGAGAATTGCCCTCGCGCTCGGCCTCGCCCTCCTCGCCACCGGCTGCGGCAGCAACAGCGGCGCGGAGGAAGGCAAAATCTATCTGCAGCGCTTCTTCGGCGAATGCGGCGCGGCCTATGGCACCGCGACCGACGTCGCCGCAGCAAAGGGCGAATGCGGGATCATCACGTCGATGATCAACAAGTTCAACGCCGAGAACGCCGGCGCGCCGGTCAGCAGCAACGTCGTCGCCTGGCCCGGCTATCCGCAGCTGAGCGCCCAGTTCGCGGCGGGCGATCCGCCCGACATCGTCAGCATGCATGGCGGGGTGATCTCGGACTACGCCGCGCGCGGACTGCTCGAACCGGTCGAGCCCTATCTTGAGGCCGCCGGGCTGAAGCCCGACCAGTTCACCGACGCCAGCCGCATGGCGGCGACGGTCGACAACCGGCTCTACGGCCTGCCCTGGGACACGCATGGCGGCCTGTATCATATCAACACCAAGCTGTTCGCACAGGCGGGATTGATGCGCGACGGGAAGCCGATGCTCCCGCAATCGGCCGAGGAACTGCTCGCCCATGCCCGCCAGTTCAAGGCGCGCACAGGCAAGCCCTATCTCCTGCAAAGCCTTGTTGCCGATACGGCGGCCCAGACGCGGACGCTGTATACCTATCTGATGGCGCAAGACGCGGTGATCTTCCCCGATCCGCTGCACATCAAGCTACAGACGCCGGAAGCGCGTCGGGTCGTCAACTATTTCAAGGCGCTGACGCAGGAGGGACTGGGTACGCTCGACCAGGACACCCCCGCCGCGATCGCGGCATTCCTGAGCGGCGAGGGGGGCATTTACCCGACCGGCACATGGATGATCGACCAGTTCCATCAGGACTCGATGACGTCCGGCCGCCCGCTGTACGGAAACTATGCGGTCTACCCCTATCCACGACTCTGGGGAAAACATGCTGAGTTCGTGAGCGGCCATGTCTGGGTCGTGCCCAAGCGCGAACGCACGCCGGCGCAGCGGGCGATGATCGCGCGCTTCTTCGCCTTCATGACCGCGCATAATCTGGACTGGGCGCGCACCGGCCACCTTCCTGCGGTGCGCCAGGACATTGATTCGGCCGCGTTCAAGGCGATGCCGCATCGCGCAGAGATCGCGCCGCTGGCGACCATCGGACACCCGCTGCCCGGCTATGTTCAGCGTCAGTCGGCGATCGAACGGCTGGTCGGCGAAGAGGTCGGCGCTGCGATCACGGGTCAGAAGAGCGTCGATCAGGCTCTGGCCGACGGCGAGCGCCGCGTGAACGAGCTGCTCGCCGAACTCCCGGTGGTCAGCCCGTCTTCCCCGCCTCGTCGATCAGCGTCATCACGTCGGTAATCAGCGCGATCATCCCGTCGCGCGCCGCGTCGGGATCGCGCGCCTCGATTGCGCTCAGCACCTCGCGGTGCTGCGGCAGGCTGGCGGTGCGACCCTTGAACCGGTTGGTAAAGCGGATCGAGGTACGCAGCGCGGTTTCGACTACATCCCGAAACTGCGCGTAAAACGGGTTCGCAGACGCGGCGAGGATCGCGACATGGAACGCGATATCCGCCTCGAGCGGATCGTCCTCGCCATTCTCGGCTGCTTCCATGCGGCGATACCCGGCCTGGATCAGCGCCAGACCCGCCGCATCCGCAGAGCGCGCTGCCAGCCCGGCGGCGGCGGGCTCGATCGCGATCCGCAGCTCGGTGAACTGGCGCAGCAGCTCCAGCGAGAACGTGCGTTCGAGCAGCCAGCGTAGCACATCGGCGTCGAACAGATTCCAGTGCGCAGGACGCTGGACCGTCGTGCCCTTGCGCGGGCGCGCGGTGAGCAGCCCCTTGGCGGTGAGCATCTTGACGGCTTCGCGCGTAACGGAACGACTAACGCCGTGCTGCTTGGCTAGATCCGCCTCGGTCGGAAAGACGCGTGCGTCATAGTGGCCAGTGACGATCGCACGCCCCAGCGAATCGAGCAGCCCATAAGTCAGGTTCCGCCCACCAATCGCGGCGGAACTCAACATTGGCGAGTCGGCCTCCATGCGGTCAGGCTCCGTTCTGCGCACGGGGCGCGAGCTTCGGTCGAACAAAGGCAGTGGTACGCATCATCGGCGTTAGTAACGCGGGTCATGGGAATGCTGCAACGATTTCGCGGCGCGCAACCATGAAGGCGTCGGCGGCCATGCGCAGCGGCTGGCGATCGACGGCACAGGCCCGCGCGCTGACCAATGTATGAAAGCGGTCGTAAATCTGTGGATACTCGCCCAGGTCATCGAGCGGTTGATCAGCGCCGTCGACCATCAGACGCGCGCCACCGTCGCGGAGCTCAATCTCGCGCCGGTCCTGCGTCACGATCCGGATGATCCACTCCTCCCCCGCGTCGAACCGCCAGTCGAATTCGGCGCGCCAGTCGCCGCCGATAAAATCGATCGCGGCAGCAATCGGGGCCTGCCGGTTTTCGGGCACCGACAGCGTAGCGGCGCGGACGAGCAGAGGCATCGGCACAATCTGCGACAGGATCGACAGCGCATTGATTCCGGTATCGAACACACCGAACCCGCCAGCATTCCAGATCCACTCCTGACCCGGGTGCCATTTCCGCACGTCTTCGCGCCACGAAATGTGCAGCGTATCGATCTCTGCGTTCGCCAGCAGCGCTGCAGTCGGGGCGACGCCCGGCGCGAATTGCGAGTGCCACGCAGTGTAGAGCACCCTGCCCCGCTCCCGCGCCAGCTCCGCGAGTGCGTCGAGTTCGCCCAACGTCGTCGTTGGCGGCTTTTCGAGCAGCACATCAAATCCGGCCTGTAACGCGTCGCGGGCAAGATCATGGCGAGCGCTGGGCGGCGTGCAAATCGCGATCGCCTCCGCGACCCCGTCCATCGCAGCCAGCAGTTCAGCAGCACCGCTGTACCACGGGACGCCAATGTCCGGATCGCCAGCGGGCGTGGCCACCGCCACCAGCTCGAAGCGGGGATCGGAGGCAATAGCGGGCAAATGCTGATCGGCGGCGATCTTGCCGAACCCGATGATGGCGACGCGGATCATCTCACCGCTTTCCAATCGCGGCGACGAATGCGCGCGCCTGCACGGCGACCTCCGCGCTGCTCTGTCCCGGCCGATACAGTGCGCCGCCTAGTCCGAAGCCGTCGGCACCGGCCGCGACATAGGGTGACATCGCGTCGGGTGTGATCCCACCAACCACGACCAGGGGGATGTCACGCGGAAGCACCGCACGCTGCGCCTTGACCAACGTGGGCGACGCAGCCTCGGCCGGAAACAGCTTGAGCACATGTGCGCCGGCATCAAGCGCCACGAACGCTTCGCTGGGGGTGAAATAGCCCGGCGCAGAGACCAAGCCCGCCGTAGCGGTTGCCGCAATGACCTGCGGATTGACGCAGGGCGACACGATGATCCGTCCACCCGCGTCCGCGACCTGCGTCACCTGATCGACCGTCAGCACGGTTCCAGCACCGATCAGCGCCACATCACCCAGACGCTGGGCCAGACGCTCGATGCTTACCAGCGGATCGGGCGAGTTCAGCGGGACTTCGATAATGCGGATGCCGGCCTCGACCAGCGCATCGCCTACCGCCTCGACCTCGCCCGGCGTGACTCCGCGAATGATCGCGATCAACGGGCAGGCGGCGAACTGGGTCGTGAAGGCGGCAAGCGAACTGGTCATAGAAACTCCGTGATACGGCGGATACCCGCCAGGAACGCCGCCTCGCCATCGATAACGCGGCCCACTGTCCCGGCCTGACCGAGCGCGGCGGAATAGAGCGCGCACAGCGCAGGGGCACCGACCAGTGCGACGGTCCCGCCAAGCGCTTGCCCATCCAGCGCAGTTCGCACATCGCTGCCGATCAGCAGGCCGCTGGCATAGCGCGCATCGCTCCGCCCGCCCCCCAGCAAGTGCCGCGCACGAATGCCGAACAGCGATGCAAGCAGGTCGGCGCCGTCCAATGCATCGGCAACGCCGGCAGCAAAGGATTCGTCCGCAACGACATCGCCGACCATTTGCGCGGACAAGATCGAATGATCGCGCAGCACCGCAAACAGTTCGCCGGTCATCATCGTGCGAAATGCGTCGATCTGCCCGCTGCGCAGCGCAATCCACTTGGCGTGGGTACCGGGATGACAGATCAGCCCGTCGCCCGGCACCAGGCCCGCGGCGACAGCGCCCAGGGCCTGCACTTCTTCGCCGCGCATCACATCGGCGCCCGGACCACGCCGGCATACGCCCGGCACGATGCCGACCCTTCCTGTTTCAATCCAGCAGATCGCTGCACCCAGCGCCTGCGCATCCGCGGGGCAGTCCACATAGGTCGCCTCACGCCAGCCGCGATTTGATCCGGCCATGCCCGCAATCAGCATCGCACGGTCGCCCAGTGCCTCGCGGATCTCCGCTGCAGCGTCATCAAACTCGCCCGGCGCGACCGAGAGGACACCCTTCGAATCCTCAAGCCTAGCGATAACGCGGCCCGCCGGATCGATCGAATAGGCCCTGCGATTGGTCGATCCCCAATCGACCGCGATATATCCCTCGCGCCAGCTCATCGGCGGCTCACTTTGTGTCTCAGTTCCATCGCGGCGGATCATACAGCCACGTCCCGACCTTGCTAGATGCAATTTATCCGATAAATAGGTTTAATTCCCGCTGGGATTTTGAGGTGACCATGAAGATTGCGCGTATCGAGACGTTTCACGTTCCGCCCCGTTGGCTGTTCGTCCGCGTTGAAGCGGAGGATGGCTGTTTCGGCTGGGGCGAAGCGAGCCTGGAAGGGCATAGCGAAGCAGTCGATGGCGCTTTCGAATCGCTGCGTGATCGCTTCATCGGCAGCGACCCCCGCCGGATCGAGGACGTCTGGCAGGTCGCCTATCGCGGCGGCTTTTATCGCGGCGGCGCGGTGCTGATGTCGGCGCTCGCCGGGCTCGATCAGGCGCTGTGGGATCTAAAGGGCCGCCACTATGGCCTTCCGGCTTGGGAGATGCTGGGCGGTCAGGTCCGCGACAAGGTCCGCGCCTATGCCTGGATCGGCGGCGATCGTCCCGACGATGTCGGCGAGGCGGCTGCGGCGCGCAAGGCGCAGGGCTTCTCGGCGGTCAAGATGAACGCGACCTCCGAACTCGACTATCTCACCGCACCACGCTTCGATGACGTGATCGAACGGGTTCGCGCGGCACAGGCGGTCGGCATGGATGTCGGCCTCGACTTTCATGGCCGCGTGCATCGCGGAATGGCGAAACAGCTCGCGAAACAGCTCGAGCCGCTGGGCCTGCTGTTCATCGAGGAACCAATCCTCTCGGAAAATCCGGAGGTGCTGACCCAGATTTCGAGCCAGGTCAGCATCCCAATCGCTTTGGGCGAGCGGCTCTATTCGCGCTGGGACTTCAAGCCATTCCTCGCCAGCGGCGCCGTCGACATCATCCAGCCCGACCTCAGCCATGCTGGGGGCCTTAGCGAATGCCGCCGGATCGCGGCGATGGCCGAGGCCCATGACGTCGCCGTAGCGCCGCATTGTCCGCTCGGCCCGCTCGCGCTCGCGGCTTGTCTCCAGCTCGCCGGATGCACGCCCAACGTCGTGCTGCAGGAGATGTCGCTCGGCATCCACTACAACGCCGGCCATGACCTGCTGCACTTCTGCGCCAATCCCGACGTGCTGACGCCAGTCGACGGCAATCTGCCGATCCCGACCGGGCCGGGTCTGGGCGTCGAGGTCGACGAAGCCGCCGTACGTAAGGCGCATGAAGAACGGGTCCGCTGGCGCAATCCGATCTGGCGTCAGAAAGATGGCAGCTTCGCCGAGTGGTGAGCGCGCGTTCGCCGACCAATGTCGTATAAATCATATAAATGCTTGCCAGCGCGGGGACGCCGCTTTTATAGCGAGAACAAGAGAGTCGCGGCCCGTGCGACCAGCCGACCGTAAATCATCAAATGGGGAGGATATTGATGCGTTTGAGAACTATGATCCGGTGTTCCGGCTCCGCTGCGGTGATCGCGCTGGTCGCGGCCCCAGCGTGGGCGCAGGAAACGGCAGCACCCGCTCAGGAAGCGCAGGAAGCGCCCACGACGCCAACCGAAGAGATCGTCATCAGCGGCTATCGCCAGTCGCTTGAGTCCCAGCAGAACATCCGCCGCAACTCGACCCAGATCGTCGATGCGATCGTTGCTGAAGATATCGGCAAGCTGCCGGACATCGCTGTGTCGGACACCGCGGCGCGAATTCCCGGCGTGCAGGTCGAGCGGAGTGGCGGTGAAGCCGGGCGCGTGCTGGTCCGCGGCCTTCCCGACTTCGTCACAACCTACAACGGTCGCGAAATCTTCACTGCAGAGACGCGCTCGGTGGCGCTACAGGATTTCCCCTCGGGCGCCATCGGCGCGATCGAGGTGTTCAAGACCTCGACCGCCAATCTCGTCGAGCCCGGCCTTGCCGGCCTGATCAACGTGCGCTCGCGCCGTCCGTTCGACTTTGCCGATTTCCACGTCGCAGGGTCGGCATGGCTGACCTACACCTATCAGGCGCGCGACTATAACCCGAACGGCAATATCATGGTGTCGGATCGCTGGGACGTTGGTGGCGGTGAGATTGGCGCGCTGCTCGGCCTGTCCTATACCAGCATGCATTATCGGGATTCGACGCGGTCGAACACCGACTTCGTCGCTGGCGGCGGCCCGGGCGGGACGCAATTCCCCGACATTCAGCGCGTGACCTATGACGAGGGCGATCGCGAACGCCCCTCCGTCAACGGCGCGATCCAGTGGCGTCCGTCGCCGGGCCTCGAATTCTACGTCGAGGGTCTTTACCAAGGATTCCGCAACAAGCTGTCCTCGCGTGAGATGGAAGCGGCACTGTGGGGTGGGTCGGGCTTCTCCAATGCCGTAACCGTACCGGATCGGCCCGACCTGCTCGAGAGCGCGACGGTCACCAATCCGCGCCGCGTGCAAGGCTATCAGGGCGGCACGTACAACAAGACCGATACTTTCCAGATCGCAGCCGGCGGCAGCTTTGAGACCGGTTCTCTCAAGATCACCGCGGATGTGGCACGGACCGACTCGACCTTCACCGGATCGACCGCCAGCGTCGACTATGCCTTCGCCGCTCCCCAGACGATCGTATTCGATACCAACGCCGACAGCGGCGACGGCGGCGCGGTCTTCTCGATCCCCGGCTTCGACGCGAGCAACCCCGCCAATTACGTCTATCGCGGCTTCTACGAGGAAGCGCAGCAGGCGAAGGGCAAGGATTGGCAGGCCCGCGTCGACGTCACCTATGAAACCGAAATGCCGTGGGTGAAGGCGTTCGAAGCCGGCATTCGCTACACCGACCGCGACGCCCGTCGCGAGTACGGCAATCGCTATTTCGATCGCGAGGGCGACCGCCGTCCGTTCTCGGCCGTGCCGCTGGACTATGAGCTGTTCGAGCCCGGCTTCCGCGGCGCCGATCCGCAACCGGGCCTGCTGACATGGCTCTCGCCGACCTATGACAGCATCCGCGCCAATCTCGATCAGCTCCGGACCTTCAACCAACCCGGCCTGACCGGCGCGCCCGCGGCCGATCCGCAGCAGACCTGGGACGCGAACGAGAAGCATTTCGCCGCGTATGGCCAAGTGCGCTACGAAATCCCGCTGGGCGGCGAAGCCAGCATCGATGGCACCATCGGCCTGCGATATACGCGGAGCGATCTTGACCTGTCCGGCACGCGCTTCGTGCTCCCGGCAGGCGGTGGCCCGGGCGTGCAGACCCCGACCGTGGTCGAGCGCCGGTTCGAAGCCTGGTTGCCGAACTTCAACGCGCGTATCCGCTTCACACCGCAGATCCAGGCGCGGTTCGCCGTCACCGAGACCCAGACGCGGCCTAACTTCATCGATCTGCGCGCATCGGGCACGCTCGACCGGCCCAATACGAACGGTTGCTTGGAACTGACCCCGATCCCGGCAGGCTGCTACCGCACCGGCAATGGCGGCAACCCGTTCCTGAACCCGTTGACCTCGCGCAATTATGACGCCGCGCTCGAATATTATTTCTCACGCAACGGCTTTGTGTCGGTCAGCGTCTTCCACCGCGATATGAAAGGCTTTATCGAGGGGAATACCTTCACCGGCACGCTGCCGGACGGAACCCCGCTGCGCCTGAACTCGCCGGTTAATGCGGGCAATGGTCGCATTCGCGGGTTCGAAGTCCAGGGTTCGACCTTCCTCGATTTCATCGGCGTGCCCCAGTTCGGCCTGCAGGGGAACCTCACGAACCTCGATGCACGGTCGGACTTCAACTATGACGACGGCCTGAACCCGGACGGGTCGCCACTGATCCGCACGGTGAACCGCGAACTTCTGTTCGTGTCGGACTGGTCGGCTAACGCAGCCGTCTTCTACGAAGCCAATGGCCTGTATGCGCGGCTGGCGTACAACTGGCGCAGCGCGTTCCCGCTCACCTATCAGCGCCGCGGCGACCATCTCTACACCGAAGAGGCTGATCCGGTTCAGCGGCTCGATCTCTCGGTCAGCTATGATCTGATGCCGGCGGTGACGCTGTTCGGCGACTGGACCAACATTTTGGGTGACCCGTTCAGCTCGACGCTGACGCGGACCAACACCGTCGGGAATGCTCTGCCTGCAGCAGGCGCCTTTAGCGCCACCTACCCGCGCGTGGTCCGCTACGAGGAATCGACGCTCACCGTCGGCGTCCGCTTCCGCTTCTGATTGAGTCGGTTAGGATGAACATGGGAGCCGGAGAGCCTTGCTCTTCGGCTCCTGTCGTTTGAGGATCATGGGATGAGCAGCGAAGCCCCGCGCGACGATCGACCGCGCACCCGTGTCGTGATCGTCGGCGGTGGTACTGCCGGATGGATGGCCGCGGCGGCGCTGATCCGCCGTCTGCCCCATGCCTGCACCGTAAGGCTGATCGAGTCCGAGGATATAGGTATCGTCGGTGTGGGCGAGGCCACCCTCCCCCATCTGCGCGCCTTCGTTTCCATGCTGGGGATAGACGAGGCCGAGTTCATGGGCGTCACCCAGGCGACCTACAAGCTCGGCATCGAGTTTCGCGACTTCGGCCGGATCGGCGACGCGTATCTCCACCCGTTCGGCAATTTCGGCCGGCCGCTGAACGGTGTCCCATTCCATCACTATTGGCTGCGGATGCGGGCGCAGGGCCGGCAGGACTCGCTGTTCGATTATTCGCTGTGCAACCAAATGGCGGCTGCGCGCCGCTTCGCCCCGCCGACCGACGAAGCGGCGTCGCTGCGCTCCAGCTACGGCTATGCCTATCAGTTCGACGCCACCTTGTTCGCCCCCTATCTGCGCGACTATGCCGTCGCGCGCGGAGTCGAGCGGACGGAAGGCCGTGTTGTCGACGTATCGCTCGATCCACTATCAGGCGACGTCTCCGCGCTCACCCTCGCCGGCGGCGAGCGGGTCGAGGGCGACCTGTTCGTCGATTGCTCGGGCTTTCGCGCGCTGCTGATCGGCGATGCGATCGGTGGGCGGTGGGAAGATTGGTCGCGCTGGCTGCCGTGCGACCGCGCCGTCGCCGCCCCCTGCGCTTCGCCTGAGGGGCCGATTGAACCCTATACCCGCGCCACGGCCATGTCGGCTGGCTGGCGCTGGCGCATCCCGCTGCAGCACCGGGTCGGCAACGGCTATGTTTTCTCCTCGGCGCATCTCGACCAGGATACGACAGCCACCGCCTTGTTGTCGGCGCTCGAGCACCCGCCACTCGCCGATCCGCGCATCCTGCGCTTTCGCGCCGGTCGCCGGGCGCGCAGCTGGGATCGCAACGTCGTTTCGATCGGCCTCGCCTCCGGGTTTCTCGAGCCGCTCGAATCCACCAGTATCTATCTGGCGCAAGGCGCGGTCGAGCAGCTGGTCGCGCTGTTCCCGATCGACAGGCACATTGCAGACGCCGATCGCGACGAGTTCAACCGCATGGTCGATCTCGAATATGACCGGATCAGGGATTTCCTGATCCTCCACTACCACGCGACGACGCGCGATGACTCGCCATTCTGGAATGACATGCGCACGCTCCGCATCCCCGACAGCCTGGCTGAGAAGATGGAGTTGTTCCGCGAAGCCGGCCGCGTCGCGCATTATACGCGGGGGCTGTTTTTCGAACCCAGCTGGCTCGCCGTCTATCTCGGCCAAGGGATCACCCCACGGCATTGGGACCAGCGGGCCGATTCGCTCGACTCTGCACATCTCGGCGCGGCACTTGACCAGCTGCGCACCCAGATCGCCGCAATCGTACGCGACATGCCCACCCATCAGGCAGCGCTGAGTCGGGCCGCATGAGCGCGAGCGCCATCCGCTCTGTTTGTGTCATTGGCGACGGGATCGTCGGCCTGAGCGCGGCGGCAGCATTCGCCCGGGCTTTGCCGCAGATTGTGGTCGCGATCGTCCCCGCTGAGCCGGACGCTGCGGCCGTAGCCGAAGTTCAGTGCGCGACCTGGCCCAGCATCCACCGTTTCCATGCGGTGATCGGCCTGGACGAGCGTGAGCTGATCCGTGCGGGGATTGCGACGCACCTGTTGGGCACCCGCTTCGGCGCCTGGCAGGCGATTGATCAGACATGGGTCCACGGCTTCGGCGAGCATGGCCTGAAGGCCGGTGATGTCCCGTTCCACACATTATGGCATCGCGCGTTTCAGGCCGGGCGCGCGGAACCCTTCTGGCGCTACAGCGCAGCGGCGTTGCTTGGCGCCGCCGGGAAATTCGTTCACCCCAGCCCCGACCCCTCCTCCCCGCTCGGCGGCATGCTCTACGCGCTGCGTATCGATCCGCTCCGCTACCGCGGCCGCCTCGAGGCACTTACCGCCGCGCTACCGCGACACGCACCGTTCACATCGGTTGAGCGGGACGGGAATGGGACGGTCACCGCCATTGCAACAGCCGATGGCAAGCGCGTCAGCGCGGACCTCTACCTCGACTGCTCGGGAACGCAGGCGTTGCTTCGCTGCCCCAATGATAGCGTATCTGAACCTTGGGCGGCATGGCTTCCGGGGCGTTCAATGACGGTGCGCGACGTCCCGGGCGAAGCCGCCAACCCACTCGATCGCGCGGTGACGATCGCGCACGGCTGGCGCTGGGAATCGCCGCTGGCGGACCGAACCCGCATGGTCGAACTCAGCGATGCGCCTGGCGGCATCCCGGTGCAGTTTGGCTATCACAATCCATGGATTGGCAATGTCCTGGCGATCGGCGACGCGGCGACCGCGATCGATCCGCTGTTCGGGACCGCACTCCATCTGGCACAGAACGCAATCTTGCTGGCACTCGACCTGTTGCCGGGGCGTGATTTTCTGCAGGCCGAGCTGTCCGAGTATAACCGCCGCAGCCGTGCGACCGCGACGCGGATGCGGGACTTTCATGCGCTTCACCACCTGCGCGCCGACATCGCGGCGGTTCCCGAGGGCCTCGCTCGCACGCTTGACCAGTTCGAACGTCGTGGGCGCCTTCCCCCGTTCGAGGGCGAGCCGTTCGAAGCGGACGCGTGGCGCGCTGCGTTGATCGGCCTTGGCATTCGACCGAACGCGATCGACCCGCTGACGGCCTCGATCGATCCCGCCCGGGCCGAACACGCAATGGATGCGCTCGCCGCGCGGCTCGCCGAGGCTACCGCGCGCGTGCCCCCGTACCCGCAACTGCTGGCGCAGCTGCGGGCAGGCTGAGCGCGATTACTTCTTGCCAGTGGGCCGGATGCTGACGCCGACCGCCGGCTCGCCATCCTTCCACAGCAAGGGTGCGACATAGAGGTAGCGCTTGTTGTCCAGCTTGCGGCAACCGGGGGTCGCGGCCCAGGCATGGAACGTCACGAACTGGCGCGCACCGACCGTGACGATGCTCTGATGGCCCGGCCCGCTCAGGCAGCCGGCGTCGCGATCGTTGTAGCTGTAGAGGATCGGGTTCTTGGGCGAGTCGGTGCACGGCCCCATCGGCCCGTCGCACTTCGCCCAGCCCATCGCGTAGGGCGACAGCCGCTGATGCTCTTCCCAGCCATAATGGTTCGACGAATAGAACATCGCATAGCCGGTCGGCGTCTTCACCATGGTCGGTGCCTCGATGACATGCGCTTCCCACGGCTTGTCGTTGCGCAGGAGCGCGACCGCTTCGCCTTCCAGTTTCAGCCCATCGGCGCTCATGCGCTGAGCATAGATATCGGTCGGCTTGCCGAACTTCGGGTTGTTCCCGTCATTCTTGTAGTAAAGGTACAGCTTTCCATCGGTGTCGCGGAACGGCGCGGCGTCGATAGTACCGCCCAGATCGCGCTGGCAAACCATCGGCTCGGTTTCCTTCGACACGAACGGTCCGCGCGGATCGCTCGCGAAGGCCGCGCCAACGCATTGCAGCCCACTCTCCTTCTCACGCGCGGTGATATAGATCACGAAGCCATTGGGGACACGCAACACCTCGGGTGCCCAGGTGAACCCTTCGCGCGCCCAGCCCGGCAAGGTCGGCATCGCATCGTGGATCTTGCCGCCTGACTTAACCAGTGACCAGTCGGCGAGGTTGGTCGAGGTCGCCATCTGCACATTCGCGACATTGCCCGGAGGGTTGGTCGCATATGCATAGAACGTCCCGTCATGCAGCATGACGAACGGGTCCGCGAAATCCTCTTCCAGCACGGGCGCGAACGGCGGCTCCTCCTTGGCCGGTGCGAACGCGGTGCAAGCCAGCGCCAGCAATGCGAGAGCGGGGTATTTTGCCATGCGTAACTCCTTTGGCTCCATCATCCTGGCCGGTCGGATCAAACGCCCACTCGACCTGTCGCTTCTTTTATCATATAAATCAGCTCAATAGGGAAGACCGTTTGTCGGGATCGGGAGCCGCGCATGAATTTCACTGTGGACTTTATGGATTTCGGCACGCTGAACGGGGAACGGATCGAGCTGATCCGGCTCTGCAACGGCACTGCAGAAGCATCGATCCTGAGCTACGGCGCTTCGATCCACGCGGTGCGCGTTCCCGACCGCGACGGGCGGCTGGGCGATGTTGCGGTCGGCCATGCCACGCTGGCGGAGTATGTCGACCAACCGCAGTTCATGGGTTCGACGGTCGGGCGCATCGCCAACCGCATTGCCAATGGCCGTTTCCTACTCGACGGCACCGAATATCGGGTGCCGATCAACAACGGTCCCAACTCGCTTCACGGCGGGGATCGCGGGTTCGACAAGGCGAACTGGAAAATCCTGACCTCCGGGACTGATGGCGAAGCGTCGGTGACGCTCGGCCATGTCAGCCCGGACGGCGATCAGGGCTATCCCGGAACGCTGACGGTAACTGCGCACTACGCGCTCGATGCGACCAATACGCTACGCGTCGAATATCGCGCGGTCAGCAATGCCCCGACCGTCGTTGCCCTGTCCAATCACAGCTACTGGAACCTTGCCGGCGCCGACAGCGGCACCAGCGCACTCGACCACCTCATGATGATCCCAGCCGAGCAGTTCCTGCCGACCGACGACACGGCGATCCCCACGGGCGAGGTTCGATCGGTCGAGGATACCGCATTCGACTTCCGGACGCCGACCGTGATTGCCGAGCGGGTCCGCGATGCCCGCGACGCACAGCTCCGCATTGGTCGCGGCTATGACCATAACTGGATCGTCGCCAAAGATGTCGCCGATCATCTGCGCCTGATGGCGCGTGTTCTCGACCCCGTGTCCGGCCGGGTGATGGAAGTTCATTCCAACCAGCCAGGGCTGCAATTCTATTCCGGCAACTTTCTTGACGGAAGCTCGGTCGGGAAAGGCGGGCGGATGATCCGAATGGGCGATGCGATTGTACTCGAGCCCCAGCAATTTCCCGACACCGTCAACCACCCCGAGTTCGGGTCGGTGCGGCTGGGGCCGGGCCAGGTCTACCGCAACGTCATCGCATGGCGATTTGGCGTCGAGCGGAACTGAACTCCCAACCAAAATCATCAAACGGAGAGCGATGTTGAGCATCGGGAAAGCATGCGTAGCGTTCGGCCTAAGCGCCATGGCACTTGCCGCGACCGCTCCGGTTGCAGTGGCGAGCCCCGCCGAGATGGAAGGCCGCGCCGCCGCTGCCGCGACCGTCACCCGTGGGCAAGCGCGCTTCACGGTGCTGACGTCCGGGTTGATCCGGATGGAATGGTCGCCCAAAGCCCGCTTCGTCGATGCGCCGTCGCAGGTGTTCATCGACCGGGACCAACCCGTGCCCCGCTTCACCACCACTGTCGAAAGCGGCAAGCTGGTGATCCGCACCGATGCGCTGGAACTCACCTACACGCTCGACAGCGGTCGCTTCACCGCCGCCAACCTCACGATCCGCTCGCGTAGTCTCAAGCCCGCGTTTAGCTGGCGCCCCGGCACGCCAGCGACGGGCAACCTCCACGGCACCGCGCGAACCCTCGACCGCTATTCGGGGGACCGGCACATCGACAATGGCACCCGCCTCGATCTCGGCCAGGGCCTCATCTCGCGCGATGGCTGGCATGTCGTCGATGACAGTCGCTCGTTCGTCTTCGATGACAACCGCCCGGACCCTTGGGTCCAGAAACGCACCTGTGACGATTGCCAGGACCTCTATTTCTTCGGCTACGGTCACGACTACGCCACGGCGCTGAGCGATTACGCCAAGGTCGCCGGGCGCCAGCCGATGCCGCCGCGCTTCGCCTTTGGCTATTGGTGGTCGCGCTACTGGAACTATTCCGACCGCGAACTGCGCGATCTGGTCGGCGATCTCGATCGTTCCGGTTTTCCGCTAGATGTGCTCGTCATCGACATGGACTGGCATCGCACCGACGATCTCAGCTGGGACCCGCGCTACGTCGTGAAGGACGAGGTCGGCGAAGGCGTGGGCTGGACCGGCTACAGCTGGAACCGCAGCCTGTTCCCGGATCCGAAACGCTTCCTTGGCTGGCTGGAAGACCGCAAGATCAAGGCGACGCTGAACCTGCACCCCGCATCGGGCATCCCCCCGCGCGAAGACAGCTATGCCGCCTTCGCCAAGGCGATGGGCGTGACCGATGGCACGGCCGTCCCGTTCGAGGGTGCCAACCGCCGATTCGTCGACAATTGGTTCAGGCTGACGCTCGATCCGCTGACGAAACAAGGCGTCGATTTCTGGTGGCTCGACTGGCAGCAATGGCCCGAATCGAAGCTGATGCCGGGCCTGTCGAACACCTGGTGGCTCAACCACCTGTTCTACACGCGCATGCAGCAGGCCAACACCGATCGCGCGCTGATCTATCACCGCTGGGGCGGGCTCGGAAACCACCGCTACCAGATCGGCTTCTCCGGGGATGCCGTCATCACTTGGGAGTCGCTGGCCTATCAGCCCTATTTCACCGCAACGGCCTCGAACGTCCTGTACGGCTATTGGAGCCACGATATCGGCGGCCACATGTTCGCCGACGGCACGCCCGCCGATCAGCGTACCCTGGACTCCGAGCTCTACGTCCGCTGGATGCAGTTCGGCGCGTTCAGCCCGATCCTGCGCACCCACTCGGCCAAGGACGGCACGCTCCGCAAGGAGCCGTGGCGCTTCTCGCCGGAGGTGCAGGAGATCCTCCGAGATACCGTCGCGCAGCGCTACCGCCTTGCGCCCTATATTTACACGGCATCGCGACAGGCATACGACACGGGGGTGTCGATCATGCGTCCGCTCTATTATGCGTGGCCCGATCGGGAGGAAGCCTATACGGCGCGCGGACAGTATATGTTCGGCGACGACATGCTGGTTGCGCCCGTGACCAAGGCCGGACGCGACGGCGTCGTTGAAGCGTCGATCTGACTGCCTCCGGGACAGTGGTATGATACGAACCGCGGCGAGCTTGTTGCAGGCGATCGCACCATTTCGCGCGACTATCTGCTGAACGAGGTTCCTCTGTTCGTCCGCGCCGGCGCGGTCATTCCGATGAACCGGCAAACCACGAAGAACCTGCAGCAGATCGACGGAAGCGAATTGGTGCTGCAGGTGATGCCGGGAGGTGCGGCAAGCACGCGGCTCTATGAAGATGCCGGCAATGACGAAGGCTATCGCGCCAACGCATTCGGCTTCACCGGGATCGACAGCGCGCGCGCCTCCAAAAGTGCGGCGCTGACCGTGCACCCGCGCAAGGGTAGCTATCCCGGCATGCCGACCGCGCGGCAGATCACCGTGGAGTTCCCGGCGGCGTCGCTTCCCACACGGGTGTCGGTAAACGGGGTTGCGTATTCCCGATCCGACGATCAGCGCAGTGGCCATTGGCACTATGACGGCGCCAGCCTCACCGCACGCGTAGTCGTCTCCCCGCACGCCGCTACCGCGCCATTGACCGTGAAGGTCGACTTCACTTTCGATAGCCGAATCGAAGGGCTGTCCTATCGCGTAAAGCGAACCGCCGCCGCCGTCGCCTGGCTCAAGGAACATTGGCCGGCGCCGGAGCCGCTGCCCGACGACATATCGCTCGCCGGGCAGTTTGGCCAACTGGCGGACTATGATCCGGATCGGCTAAGCGCGCTCGTGTCTGAATTCGACCTCCAAAGCGCACGCCTCGTGATGCTGGTCCAGGCATCGCGCGTGTCAGCACCCGTCAAGGCTGAGTTTGCACGACGAATGGCGCTGATCCTACGTTAGGGTCGACATGAGCCGAAACGGGGCAGGCGGTCTTGGAACGAAATGGGTTCTGGTGAGATGGTCGGGGAGACAGGATTCGAACCTGCGACATCCTGCTCCCAAAGCAGGCGCGCTACCAGACTGCGCCACTCCCCGACGCGAGCGGGTCGCCTATACAGGTCTGACCCTAAAGGCAATGCGCTGGTGGGCCCGGCAGGACTTGAACCC
>FWWL01001971.1_pt1 | contig 45563 bp, 38 predicted proteins | sample 2228331 | NCBI WGS metagenome assembly FWWL01 (sample SAMEA103939775, study PRJEB20133) | metagenome | reverse complement strand
AAGGTAGACTACGGACCGCCGAAGCAGCCAACCCTCCTCCGTTTTGGGTGGCTCCCAGGTTCCTCTAAGGTAGACTGTTCTCGAACCGGAACCCGGCCTACTCGGGTTCCGGTTCGTCGTCGAAGGCCAGCGAAAAACTGAGTTGCTCGGGTTGGCTTTCGGCCTTCACCCGCCGTTTTCCGATGTAGACCTCCATCCGGCCGAACTGCTTGTCGGTGAGGGACAGCATCCTGACGTGCCCCTTCGGCGGGATCCATTGCCTCACTCTGGCGCGATAGGCCATCGCGTTCTCCTCCGAGGAACAAGGCTTGCCGTAGACGCTGTACTGCAGCTGCAGAAATCCGCTCTCCAGCAGCTTGTTGCGGAACGACGCGTACAGCCTTCTATCCTCTTGGGTCTTCACCGGCAGGTCGAACATCACGACGAGCCACATCGTTCGGAATCCGCCCCAGCAGGGATCCCCGGAACCGGAAACTTCAGTCTCTCTCGGCACAGGGTCTGGCGGAAGGCCGCGGCGTAGTCCGGCAACATCGCGGTGAACGCGACCATCTTTCCCTGGAAGGGCAACCGGCCGGTGAAGAAGTCCAGCAGGCGCCGTTTGACCGCCGGCGAAAGAGTCTCGAGGTCATCGAACTCCTCCTGGGCCCGAGCGACCGACAGGTCAACCCACGGCCGCAGGGGCTCCATCACATCGTCGGCAAGCGCGAAGCTGTTGTACAGGTTGCGATGGAACACTCCCAACGCAGGATGCAGTCCCGCGCCCACGAGCGCACGAGCGACCGCGGCCCTCAGCACGGCGTAGGCGTAGTTGAGAGCGGCGTTGAGGCCCGGTGCCTCGGTGTCCCGCTGGAACCCGTCACCGAAGAGCGCCGGCCAGTAGAGTTGGGCGCCCACCGCCTCCACATTGTCCGGATCGCCGCTCCGGACCATGGCGGCCAGTTCCCTCAGCCTTGCCGCGGTGCGGCGCGCCGAGTGGCCGCGGGCCAGCTCCAAGACCTGCGCCTGGTTGACGAGCTTGGCCCGAACGAGGGCCTGCCAAAGGCGCTTCTGGGTCGGCAGAGAGCACTCGATCTGTTGGCGCAGGATGCGGGCGTGCAGGTGGTGGGCGCTCAGAGGCAGCGTGAGCGACGCAGGGTGGTGCTTGGCGTCGCACCAGATCAGCGCCACGTTGTTCTCGGCAAGCCGGCTGAACGCCTCGCCTGTGACAAGAACGCCGGGGCCGTGGAGGCCCACCACAGCTAGATCCTCGAGCAGGAAGGTCTCCTTGGTTCCGCCCTCCCGCTCCACCGACAGTCGGCCGGGTACGACGGACACCCGGCAGGGTCCCTCGATCTCGACGTACCGGTGGCTCACCGGACCCTACCGAGCGCGTCAACGCTTACGGGCCCTGAGACAAGCCTCAGGGTGCTCGGAGACTTGCACCGCAGGGTCTCGAACGGCGCGGCCTTGTTCGGAGCTCTTCGGGATTCCGAACCAACAGCCCGATTGACTGGCCAAAGCTCCATGTCGATCTTCCTATGGCCCTCGGGGTCGTCGTCGGAGAAGCTCGCGATCCGGTAATACTTCTCGGGACGACCCTCGACAACCACGGTGTCGTTCGCGTGCCAGGCGAAGAGGAAGCGACCGCCGGGAAGGGCGTGGCGGTCGTAGACCGGCAGCTTCTCGCGAAGTCGTCGGTACACCTCGAAGAGACTGACCACCACGTAGCGGCGTTCGCCGTTCACCTCGAAAACCGCCACGTGGTGGTTGGCCGCGGAGGCGTAATGCGACGGTCCGACGGGCACCATGCTTCGATCGGAAGCTCTCACGAGCAGCCTGACGCTGCGAACCACCCGCTCGCGGCCGTAGCGGTCCAGGTAGGTGAACGGCTTGTTAGGGTCCTCCTTCGCCCTCTTCTGAAGGGCCGTGGAGCCGACTGCCTCCAGCCTCTTTCGAAGGCCCGGATCCCGCACCTTCGCGATTTCGCCGTCCGAAAGCGAACCGATCGGCTTGCGGTAGAGGTACATCCCCGGCTGAACCTTGCCGTATGCCGTGTCCTCGACAAAGCCCCCTCTGGCCCTGCGCGTCGTTTGATGGCTCACGACCACCTGGTCGATCAGGCGGACGACCTGGTCGCGCACGTCGGGAATGGGCGCCTCGCTCTTGATCGCGTGGTCAAGGTTCTCGTGACCGTGCTTGGCGGCAAAGGTTGCGGCGCGTTGAAGCAGTGACCTTGAGGTGAGGGCGATCACCACCGCGTCCACAGCATGGTGGCGGTGATCCTCACGGTTCTTCGTCTCGCTACCCAGAACGGTCTGGAGACCCCAGTGGTGACGTAGGAAAGCCGTCAGCCGACCTGGGAGACAGAGAACGTTGGTATCTCCGAAGATGGGAACCAACATGCGCCGGGCAAGCGTCGTCGCCAGGCTCGTATCCCTAAGCTGCCGGTTCAGGAAGTCGTCCGCCTTCTGGTCGTTCCACTCGATCTGGAAGAGCCTCCTCTTGCCGAAAGGCATGCTGGTGTGCTTCTCCAGCCGTTCGAGAATGACAGCGAGCTCGTCGGGACTGTAAGCCTCTCTAGGGGTTCTGTTCCCTTTTCGCTGGTTCTCAGCCGCCATGCAGAGGGTCTTGTTCCGGAACGAATCGTCCCAACACCTCGGCAGAGGGATGATGTGCTCGACGTCCACCTCGGCGGTCCACAGCATCTCGAGGGGGATGCAACGGCCCGTGTATGGGCATAATCCTCCTGACTCCTTCCAAAGGCGGTACTTTTCCAAGTCCGCGCGGCGCGGCTCCCGCCCGGGGTGAAGGCGCACGAACTCCTGGGTGGCTTCTCGGTTGTCCCTCTCGTTGTCGCGCTGTTGCCTCTGCAGCTTCTCGCGGTCCGCCTTGCGAAGCTTCAGCTCTCTGGTCGCCTCCACGTGGACGCGATCCGGCTTGCCATACTCGCGGATCACGGCGTTGACGATCCGGCGAACCTCGACGAGGGCCCGATGGACGACCGGGTTGGCACCCTCCGTCGGCATCGGCACGAGCTGCGCCTCGAGGTTCTCCTCCAGCTTGGGCCCCAATCGGCCGTACACCTCCATGCATGCCTCGTCGTACCGCTTGCCGGCCTGCATCAGTGGCAGCAGCTTGCGCATGGCCTTGGCGCTGAGCGAAGCCGTTCCGGTCGGCAGCTCTGTGGTGATCAGGCGGTAGACGGTCTTGGGGTCGAACCCCCAGGCCTTCCGCAGACGATTGGCCAGCGAGTCCATGCTTTCGCTGTGGACCAGTTCGTGCACCAGGCGGTCCTTTTCCAGCTCGTCCATCCGGTCCCACGCATCACCGAGGATTCGCCGCAGGCGCACCGAGGTCTCCGAACCGCTCAGGGTTTTCCGGCCGCCGAGAGCGAGGTTGTACTCGGCGTCTCTCGGGTGACCGAGCAGTTTCCTCAACTGCGAGAACGACAGCTCCGCGTTCTCCAGAAGGTGCTGGGCGACCAACCGCACTTGGTCGATGTCGAGCTGCCGGAAGTCTTCCCTGGAACCAGCCGGCTTCCACTTTAGGCTCAGCGCCTGTTGCCAGGCTCGAAACGTCTGGCCGATCACTTGGGCCTTGAACGCGCGATTCCGGAACGGCTCGAAGGGGCAGCGCTCGACTCCTCGCCGACGCACCTTCAGGGGCCTTTGGAAGAAGATGGCTCGGTGCAGAAGCGCCTGAAGCCGGTCGTTGAGGACCGGATGAAACCGAGCCTGCGCCTCCCAGATCGCTTCGAACTCGGCCTCGACCATCTCGCGGGTGTAGTTGGCGGTCTCCGAGGATCCCCGTCGGGCCTTGCCTCCGGCGGCGAGGACGCGGGCCAGATGCTCTCCCAGCGTTCGCGAGCCGGACTCTTTCATCTCCTGCTCGAGCTGAGCGATCGCCTGCAACACCCGGCCCTCCTCTTCGTCCAAGGCATCCTCTTCCGGTGAGTTGCGCCGGGAAGAGCGAGCGGCTGCACGGCGCTTGCGGTCCTCCTCGAACTCCGACGCGGCCTGACGAAGGTCGGGGTCGGACAGTGCCTTGCTCAACAGCGCCTTGCGGTTGCTCCTGTAGCCCCGATGGGCTCCCAAGTGGAGGAACACCTTGCCCAACTCTTCCAAATCCAAGCGCTCGTCCAAGGCCTTGGCTCGAAGCCGGAAAGGATTTCTGGCCTCGTCGCAGAGCAGCGCGTGAAGCTCAATGGGATTGGTCGGCAGCAGGCCGTAGCGTTGGCAGATCGCGGTGATCGCCCTTCGCCGCTGCGCCCTCCTGCGGATCTGCCTGCGCAGCATGCGCTTGGCGCGCCGAGCCGCGTTCTTGGGCTTGCGGTCCTTCGGCTCCACCGCCTCGTGGAAGATGCGCACGCCCATGCCCTCCACGCACGGGTTGTCGTCCAGGCGAACCAGCGCCCATCCGACGGAGTTCGTCCCAACATCGATCCCCAAAACCCTCTCCATGTCCTTGACTTCTCCACGGAAATGTGGTAGGATCATTGTAACCTTAGAGGAGCCTTGGGAGCACCCTCAACAAGAGCTGCAATGCTCGCAGGGATGCCGCAAGGCGGATCCGAAAGGATCAAACCACGGTACCGTTCGTCGGACCAGCAACGGCCTCCAGAGATGGAGGTTCGTTGTGTTTTTGGGTCATCGACTCTGTCGTTCAGGCGAGCTCGGCTTGACTCCCAGAAAGAACCGGCCCTCCCCGATCAGGGGAGGGCCGGTTGGGTTCAGGCCGGGGTGGCCGGCGTCACTTGTCGCGGGCGACCGTGATCCTCTCCTCGAGCGCGGCCTGGGCGGCGGCCAGGCGGGCCACCGGCAGGCGCTTCGGCGAGCAGGACACGTAGGTCAGGCCGATCTTGTGGCAGAACTTGACGGAGTTCGGCTCGCCGCCGTGCTCGCCGCAGATGCCCAGCTTGATGCCGGGGTTCACGGCCTTGGCGTCGCGCACGCACATCTCCATCAGCTTGCCCACGCCCTTCTGGTCGATCTCATCGGTCGGGTCGACCTTGATGATCTTCTTGTCCAGGTACACGGGCAGGAACTTCGCGGCGTCGTCGCGCGAGAGTCCGTAGGTCATCTGGGTGAGGTCGTTCGTGCCGAAGCTGAAGAACTGGGCCTCCTTTGCGATCTCGTCGGCGGTGAGGGCCGCGCGCGGGATCTCGATCATCGTGCCGAACATGTAGTCGACCTCGATGCCCTCGGCCTTCATCGTCTCCTGGGCGACCTGCTCCAGCTGCTCCTTGATGTGCGTGAGCTCGGTCACGATGCCCACCAGCGGGATCATGATCTCCGGGTGCACGTCGATGCCCGCCTTCTTCACCTCGCAGGCGGCACCGATGATCGCCGCGACCTGCATCTTGACGATGCCGGGGAAGTAGATGGACAGGCGGACGCCGCGCAGGCCGAGCATCGGGTTGGCCTCGTGCAGCTCCTGCACCTTCTTGAGGAGCTTGAGCTTGGCCTCGTACTCGGCGCCGGTCTTGCCCGTGCATCGCATCTCGGTGGTCTCCACCAGGAGGTCCTCCAGGCGCGGCAGGAACTCGTGCAGCGGCGGGTCGATGAGGCGGATGGTCACCGGGCGGGCGCCCATCGCCTTGAAGATGCCCACGAAGTCGCTGCGCTGCAGCGGGAGCAGCTTGGCGAGGGCGGCGTCGCGGGTGGCCTCGTCCTCGGCCAGGATCATCTCCTGCACGAGCGGCACGCGGTCTCCCAGGAACATGTGCTCGGTGCGGCACAGACCGATGCCCTCGGCGCCGAAGCTCACCGCCTCCTCGGCGTGCTCGGGGCTGTCGGCGTTAGCGCGGACGCCGAGCTTGCGGAAGCTGTCGGCCCAGCCCATCAGGGTTCCGAAGTCGCCCGTCACGGAAGCGGGTTCCGTGCTGAGGGCCTCGCCGTAGACCTCGCCGAGGGTGCCGTCGATCGAGATCACGTCGCCCTCCTTCAGCTCCACGTCGCCGATCTTGCACACGCCCTTGGCCTCATCCGGCTCGACGGCTCCGCAGCCGCAGATCGTCGGGATGCCGTACTGCCGGGCGACCAGCGCGGCGTGCGAGGTGCGGCCGCCGAGCTTGGTGAGGACGCCCTTGGACGCCAGCATGCCGCCGAGGTCGTCGGGGTTGGTCTCCTTGCGGACGAGGATCACCGGCTTGCCCTCGTTGGCCATCTCGATGGCCTTGGCGCTGCTCAGCGCGATGTGGCCCACGGCGCCGCCGGGTCCGGCGTTCAGACCCTTGGCGATCGGCTTGACCTTCTTGGTGTTCACCAGGCGCGGGTGCAGCAGCTGCTCCAGCTGCTCGGGGGTGACGCGCAGGACCGCCTCCTCCTTCGAGATGAGCCCCTCGTTGGCCATGTCCACGGCGATCTTCACCGCGGCCACGCCGGTGCGCTTGCCCGACCGGCACTGCAGGATGTAGAGCTTGCCCTTCTCGATGGTGAACTCGATGTCCTGCATGTCTTTGTAGTGGTCCTCAAGGAGCTTGGCGATGCGCTCGAACTCCTTGTAGACCTCGGGCATGGTCTGCTCCAGCTGGCTGACGGGCTGCGGCGTGCGGACGCCGGCTACAACGTCCTCGCCCTGGGCGTTCATCAGGAACTCGCCGTAGATGTGCTTGTCGCCCGTGGCGGCGTCGCGGGTGAAGGCCACGCCGGTTCCGCAGTCGTCGCCCATGTTGCCGAACACCATCGACTGGACGTTGACGGCGGTGCCGAGGTCGTGGGGGATCTTCTCGCGGTTGCGGTAGATGATGGCCCGCTCGTTGTTCCAGCTCTTGAACACCGCCTCGATGGCGAGGGTGAGCTGCTCCATCGGATCGGTGGGGAAGTCCTTGCCGGTGACGGACTTGAAGTACTCCTTGTATTGGGCGCACAGCTTCTTCAGCCCCTCGGCGTCCACATCCGTGTCCTGCTTCGCGCCGACCTCAGCCTTCAGCTTGTCGAAGATGTGCTCGAACTCGTGCTTCTTCAGGGCGGGGTAGTCGCCCGACAGCACGATGTCGGAGAACATCATGAGGAATCGGCGGTAGCTGTCGTAGCCGAAGCGGGGGTTGTTGGTGAGGTCGATGACCGCCTGCAGGGTGGTCTCGTTCAGTCCCAGGTTGAGGACGGTGTCCATCATGCCCGGCATGGAGAACTTTGCGCCGGAGCGGACGGAGACGAGCAGGGGGTTCTTCGGGTCCCCGAACTTCTTGCCCATGGCCTTCTCGACCTCGGCGAGAGCGGCCTTCACCTGATCCATCAGGCCCTCCGGGAATTTGCGGCCTTGGTCGTAGTACAGGTTGCAAGCCTCGGTGGTGATCGTGAAGCCGGGAGGAACGGGCAGGCCGATGTTGGTCATCTCGGCCAGGTTCGCGCCCTTGCCGCCCAGCAGGTCGCGCATATCCTTGTTGCCCTCGTGGAAAAGGTAAACGAGTTTCTTGCTCATCGGGATCGCATCTCCTCGCGTCGCGGCGGCGGGTCTAAGGACCCACGGACGGCGACATGCCAGCAGTGTACCTTTCCGGAGACGCCGCCGTCCGCTCGGCGGAGGCCGTGCCGGGATGGTTGACCGAGGCGCCTCCGACGTGCCATACTTGCAGGCTGTCCGAGAGGTTCTCCCGATGAAGCAAGGCATCCATCCGACCCTGTATCCGGTGCTGTACGTCGACGGCGACCACGAGTGGACCGGCGTTTCGACGCTCAAGACCGGCGAGGTGCGCGAGGTCGACGGCGTGCCGCACTACGTGGTTCGGTTGGAGATCAGCGCGTTCAGCCATCCGTTCTACACGGGGCAGAAGAAGCTGGTGGATACGGCCGGGCGAGTGGAGAAGTTCATGCGGCGGTACGGCGCGCAGCTCGAGGCCGCCCGCAAGAAGAAGTGAGTTCATGGTTGCCTCCCGGCGGGGCCCGGCGGTCAATCCGCCGGGCCCCGCCCGTTTGCCAGGTTCTATAATGCGGGCATGACGATCCCGCGGCCCGAGATTCAGCTCCACCGCCTGCCTCTCGCGGACACCGATCCCGAGATCCTGGCGCTGATCCAGCGCGAGGAGGAGCGGCAGGAGACGCACCTGGAGCTGATCGCCAGCGAGAACGTGGCCAGCCGAGCCGTTCGGGAGGCCATGATGAGCGTGCTCACCGACAAGTACGCCGAGGGCTACCCAGGAAAGCGGTACTACGGCGGATGCGAGGTCGTCGACGAGGTGGAGCGGCTCGCCATCGAGCGGGTCAAGAGGCTCTACGGAGCGCAGCACGCGAACGTGCAGCCCCACAGCGGGGCGCAGGCGAACATGGCGGCGTACTTCGCGCTGCTCCAGCCGGGCGACACGCTGATGGCCATGAACCTGGCGCACGGCGGGCACCTGACTCACGGCAGCCCGGTGAACTTCAGCGGCCGACTGTACAACATCTTGCCGTACGGCGTCGACCCTCAGACCGAGACGATCGACTACGACGAGCTGAGGCGCTTGGCCCGCGAGCACCGGCCCAAGGTGATCGTGAGCGGAGCCACGGCGTACTCCCGCGAGTTCGACTTCGCCGAGATCCGCCGCATCGCCGACGAGGTCGGAGCGGTGCATATGGCCGACATGTCCCACTACTCGGGGCTGATCGCGGCGGGAGAGTATCCCACGCCAGTCGGGCACGCCCAGATCGTCACCTCGACCACGCACAAGAGCATCCGCGGACCCCGCGGCGGCATGATCCTGTGCGACGAGCCGTTCGCCAAGGAGATCGACAAGTCGGTGTTTCCGGGTGTTCAGGGCGGACCGCTGCTGCACGTGATCGCCGCGAAGGCCGTGTGCTTCCTCGAGGCGCTCCAACCGAGGTTCAAGGAGTACCAGGCTCAGATCAAGCGCAACGCCAAGGCCTTGGCCGAGGCCCTGCAGAGCGAGGGGTTCCGCATCGTCAGCGGTGGCACGGACTGCCACCTGATGCTGGTGGACCTCCGCCCGTTCGGCATCACCGGCAAGGAGGCGCAGGCCGTGCTGGATTCGGTGCGAATCACCTGCAACAAGAACGCGATCCCGTTCGACCCGGAGAAGCCGTTCGTGACCTCCGGCATCCGTCTGGGAACGCCCGCGGTCACGTCGCGGGGGATGCGCGAGCCGGAGATGGCCACGATCGCCTCTCTGATCGCCAAGGCGCTCCGAGGCCGGGAGAGCGAGTCCGAGCTGGAGGCCGTGCGGAAGGCGGTCGCCGAGCTCTGCGCCGCGCATCCGATCCATCGGGTTTGAGCCGCTCCAAGGCTGTTCGGAGCCGGGGGCGTATACTGCCCCCATGCCGAACCGCTTGGCCTCCGCCACGTCTCCCTACCTTCTTCAGCATCGGGACAACCCGGTCGACTGGTACCCGTGGTGCGAAGAGGCGTTCGAGCGGGCCAAGGCCGAGAACAAGCCGATCTTCCTGAGCATCGGCTACTCCTCGTGCCACTGGTGCCACGTGATGGCGCACGAGGTGTTCGAGGACGACGAGGTGGCGGCGGTCCTCAACGAGCACTTCGTGAGCATCAAGGTGGATCGGGAGGAGCGTCCGGACGTGGACGAGACGTACATGGCCGCGCTCCAAGTGGCCGGAATCCGTGGAGGATGGCCGTTGTCGCTGTTCCTCACCCCTGATCGGAAGCCGTTCTTTGGGGCGACGTACATCCCGAAGGAGGATCGGGGGCAGTACCCAGGGTTCCTGAACGTGGCCCGCCAAGTGGCCAAGGGCTGGCGAGAACAGCGGGCCCAGTTCGAAGGCGCCGCGGACAAGATCGCGCGGGCGATCGCGGAGTTCCTCACGCAGGAGGCTCCGAGCGGCGAGGCCCCGATCGGCTGGGACACGGTCACGGATGGGATCCAAGCGATCCTGTCGAACGCGGACTTGGAGAACGGCGGGTTCGGCGATCGGCCGAAGTTTCCGCCGCACACGTCGATCGAGCTGCTCTTCGACTACGCCAGCAAGCCGGGCGTGCCGGAGGACCGGGAGTTGAAGAGCGCCGCGCTGGGAGTCGGCCTTCTGACCCTCGAGGCGATGGAGCTGGGTGGCATCCACGACCACGTCGGTGGGGGATTCCACCGCTACTCGGTGGATGAATCCTGGTTCCTGCCGCACTTCGAGAAGATGCTGTACGACAACGCGCTGCTTCTCGCCGCCTACGCGAGGGCAGCCGACTGGATGGAGGATCAGGTTCCCGAGGCGGCCAGAGAGTTCCGCCGCACGGCCGATCGGACGGCCCGGTGGATGTTGCGCGAGATGAGGGCGCCCAACGGCCTGTTCTACTCGGCCATCGACGCGGACAGCGAAGGGGAGGAGGGCTGGTTCTACGTCTGGTCGGTGGACGAGGTTCGGGATGCGTTGGGGCCGTCCGCTCTCGCAGTGATCGCGGCTTTCGGCCTGGAGGCCAACGGGAACTATCAGGACGAGGCCACGGGGCGCACCACCGGCAAGAACATCCTGACGCTGAGCGAGCCGGTCGGCTCCCAGTTCGACCTTCAGCTGGAACGTCTGCTCGAGGCGAGAAGCCGGAGGCCCAGACCGATGACCGACACCAAGTGCCTGGTGGGCTGGAACGGATTGGCGATCCGGGGCCTCGCCCGCGCGGGATTCGTCGCCGAAGCTTCTAGCGCCGCAGAAAGGCTGCTGAGGGAGTTCGAACTCGGTCGGGGGCTTCCGAGACTGATCTACGACGACGCGGGGCAGGGGGTCGGTTTCCTGGAGGATTACGCCTTCCTCGCGTGGGGCCTCGTCGCCCTGCACGAATCGATGGGCGAACCAAAGTGGCGGGAGGGCGCGGAACGGATCTACCGGGAGCTGGTCGACCGCTTCTGGGACGAGCGAGGCGGTGGCTTCTTCGCCACGGAGGAGAAGCACGAGGGACTGTTCGGCAGGATGAAGCCGGTGTTCGATCAGCCGATCCCCAGCGCGAACGGCGTGGCTCTGCGGCTGGCCCTCGAGTTCGGCGACGAGGAGCGAGCCGAAGGGACGCTGCGGGCCTTCCACGGATGGATGGAGCGCGCGCCGCACCACTGCGAGGCCCTGCTGAACGGGCTCTTGATCTGGCTCGCAGGGAGAGGCGCAGCGCCGGCATCCACACCTCCCGCCCCGAAGTTGGCTTCGAAGGCTTCCATCGTCGCGGAGGTCGAGGCAGAGCTGGAGCCGCGAGAGATCCGCGTGGGTCCGGACGGCAAGGCGCGAGCGACGCTCACCATCCGCGTGCCGGAGGGCCTGCACCTCAATAGCCCGAATCCGCCTGCGCGCTGGCTGAATCCGACGACGCTGGAGGCGGAAGGCTGCACCGTGGAGCCGAGTTGGCCGGATGCCCCAGGCGATCGGCTGGAGGGCGTGGTTCGTGTGCCGCTGATTTTGGAAGCTTCCAAGCTGCCGGCCGAGTTCGAGCTGCGGCTGGGATTCCAGCCTTGCACCGAAAGCGAGTGCCTTCAGCCGGGCGAGAAGCGCCTGGCCGGGGTGCTGTTGCCGTAGCCGCTCAGCGTCCCTCAGCCAAGTCCCGCTTGGAGCGGTTCCAAAGCTGGTCCCATTCCTCGGGGGTCAGCTCCACCAGCGGCTTGCCCGCCTGCCGCTCCATCTCTTGGAAGCGCGCCGTGAACCGGTCGAGCATCTGGCGGAGAGCGTTCTCGGGGTCAACCCCGACCCAGCGGGCGATGTTGACGACCGTGAACAGCAGGTCGCCGATCTCGGCTTCCACCTGCCGCTGGTGGCCCGCGGTGATGGCCTCCCGCAGCTCGAGCTCCTCCTCGCGGAGCTTGTCGAACACCGAGTCTAGGTCGGGCCACTCGAACCCCACGCGGGCCGCGCGCTTGCTCACCTCGTAAGCTCGCAACAGAGCCGCCATCGCCTTGGGGACCCCCGCCAGGATCGACTCCGGCTGCCCTCCCTTTTCCCGCTGTTTGATGCTGTCCCAGTTGCGAAGCACCTCCTCGGCGTCGGCCACCTCCCGGTCGCCGAACACGTGCGGGTGCCGCCGCACGAGCTTGTCCACCAGGCCGTTGGCGACATCATGGATGTGGAAGCGCCCCTGGATCTTCTCCATCTGGGCGTGCATGATGGGCTGCATCAGCAGGTCGCCCAGCTCCTCGCGGAGCTTGTCCCAGTCCTCGGCGTCGATGGCCTCGATGACCTCGTAGGCCTCCTCGAGCAGGTGGCGACGAAGCGAGGAGTGGGTCTGTTGCTGATCCCAGGGGCATCCGCCGGGACCGAGCAGGCGATCGACCACCCACACGACGTCCTCCAGCGGGGTGCGTCCCGGCGCGGGCAAGACCACCGTCGCACCATCCGGCACTTCGTCAACCGCCAGTTCGACCTGCAGGCCCGCGCGGCGCAAGGCATCGGTGGTGCGGTCCGTCGGACCCAGCCAGTACAGCCGTCCGCTGGCTCGCAACTCGTTCCACAGGGCCTCGGGCCACTCCTCGGGGGCCGGCGAGGGCAGAGACAGAAACCGCACCATCAGGGTTTGGCCCCTTGGTTCTTCGCGGCCTCCTGAGCCAGGTAGCTGCCGATCATCCGGTCGTACAGTTGGGCGAACTCCTGGTTCTTGATCTCGATCTTCGACTTCGACCGGAGGTCGGCCATCTCCTTCTGCACGTTGTTCCGAACGTTGCCGCGATCGAGCATCAGCCGCTTGCGGATGTCCGCCTTGAGCTTGTCATCCAGCGGAAGGACCTGTTCGGGAAGCACGTCCTCCAAGAGGAACTTCGCGTGCCGCTCTCCGTTGACGATCCAGTCGGTCGTCTGCCCGATCCGGGTGTTGGAGACGACCTTGCGCACCGCCTCGTTGAGTCGCGACGCGGGAATGGTTCCGACCAGCCCGCCCTCCACCTTGGTGAGGTCCAGGCTCCACTGCCTCGCTACGTCGGCGAACGGCTTTCCGGCCTTCAGCTCGTCCTCAACCTTCTGCTTGTTCGCGGCGTCGACCACGATCACGCGCAGCTTGAAGCGCCGCTCGACGGTGAACATCGAGGGGTTCTTCTTGTAGAAGTCCTGCACCTCTTGGTCGGTGATCGTGATGCCGAAGGTCTTCAGCTTGAAGCCGGCCAAGTTCACCCTGACTTCGTAGAGCAGCTCCGGCAGGGTCCGCCCGCTGGCCGTCCATCGCTCCACGAGGCCGGGATCCTCCTTCTTCATCCTCTCGAACTCTGCCTGAACCTCCGAGTCGGTCGGCAGGCACCCCTTGCTCTTGGCGAGCTGCAGCACCAGACGCTCGGTGATGAGCTGCTCCAGGGTCATGAATCCGGGCGGCAGCTCGGCGAAGCGGTCTCCGATCCGCTTGCCAACGTTGGGCAGAAACTCCATGCGGTGGTAGTACTCCGCGGCCTTGATCTCCTCGCCGTTGACGACCGCGACGACTCGGTTGGGGTCCAGCTGCGCCGAGGCGAGGCAGATGGCGAAGAAGGCGACGAACGATGACAAGGTTTTGAACACGAACCCTCCAGGGCCGAACCGGCTCCTTGTCAAAAGACGATCCAAAGGGCCATTAGTTGCGCAGTGGTCGCCCGCTCTCCAGCAGCGCGCGGATCCTCGCTTGGGTGAGAGCGAGGCCGAGGGCCTCCGCAAAGGCGTGGCGCTGACGCTCGAGACCCTTCTCGAGGGTGTTGGCTTGGCCCCACGCTGCGCGGATGAGCTGTGCGATGCGCGCGTCATGGGCCGAAAACCCAGCCGTCTGACGGGCCTGCGCGAGGGCCTGGGCGAGGAACCTCTCCCCCGAGCAGAGGGGTTGCCAGCCTTCCTCTTGGATCGGATCGGCGCCGCAGGCGGCCTCGGCCAACCGGTCCGGATGCACGCAGAGGAGGTCTCGGCTGCGCAGAAGTCCGGACTCTCGGCCCAGCACGGCGTTCCAAGGCGTCTCGCCCCGGAACACGGCATGGCAGAGGGCGAGCAGCTCCGTCCCACCTCTGCGAAACGCGTCCTCGGCCAGCAACAGCGGCCCCAGACCGACCGGGGGGAGCCCGGCTCGCGCCTCGGGGAAGCCGATCGCCGCTCCGCGCGCAACCGCCGCCATCGGCGCCGACAGAGCGATCGAGAGACCCGCGCCCAGACACTCGCCATCGACGAGGCTGGCCCGGATGGTGCGCCGGACCGCGAGGCACAGGTCGTCGAACGCCCTCAACTCTGCCTCGATGGCCGCGCGGTCGCCTGCCGCATGCAGCTCCATCAGCCTCGGCAGATCAAGGTAGGTCGGCCAACCGTCGGGAGCCGCGAGGAACGCCGCGCCTGCCGGAAGCTTCGCGATGGCCTCGGTGAGCTCCCGCACCGCATCGGAGGGCAGCCTCCGACCGGGAATGCTCTTGAGGCAGACGACCATACCGGTCGATGCCTGCCTGAGCGTGCAGGCGGGCAGATCCTCGATCACCGGAAGCTCCCGAAGCGGCTCGCAACCCTCCGGGCGCACGATCGCGGCCCATTCGCCTCCGAACACGCGCGTCTTCCCTGGGGCGAGATAGGGTGCCTCCTGCGCTTCGTCAGGGGGCAGGAGCGCCTGGGCCACCCGAAGCGGACCGATGCCCCATCCGAAGCCGTCCTCGAGGGCCGCGTCCAACTCCCAGGCGGTTCTCGCCGAATTCGCCCGTTGGCGCACGGCGAAGCGGATCGTAGACCCCAGCCACATCCTGGCGAACTCACCCTCTGGGGTCCTTAAGGAGGCCAAGGAGCGCATGCCGTCCAACGACAGCCGGCCGAGCTCGCAGGGCTCGGTGTCGGCCATCGGCTCCCGGTAGGCGTGGGTCACCAAGTCGAGCGGCATCCTCTCCCTTGGAGACTCGGTGCGGTAGAAGCCCCGGCCCTTCGACGCACCCGTCGATCCGCGTTCGACCAGCAGTCTCAGGGTGCCGGGGATGGGCACGCTCCAGCCCGGCACGGCCGACGAGAGGGCATCCGCTAGACGAAGCAGGCGGTCCAGCCCGAACCGGTCCGTGTCGGTGAACGCGCCTTCCCGGGCGAAGCCCAGCCGGGCGGTGAGATGGTCCGCGACCTCGAGAGGGAGCTGGAGGCGCTCCGCGACGGCGACGGCCAGCAGCAACGAGGCGACCCAGATGGACCATCCTCCGGACCCGATCTCGTCCGGGTACCAGGCCACGCGTTTACCGAGAGCGCGGTCGCAGAACTCCGCCACCAAGCGGCGGTCGTCGCTGGACGCTGCACTCGGGGAGACCAGACCCACGAGCCGGGCCCTCGTGAGGTCCGGATACAGGCGAACGCCGAACGTCCGACGACTGAGGGCTTCGTCGGCCAGGGACCCTAGCAGCGAGCTGAGCCGGGCTGCCACCGAGTCCACCAGCATGGTCTGACGCGAGGTGAGCCGCGTGCGCACCGCGAGGAGCTGCACGGCGAGAGTTTCCGACGGTCCTTCTTGGCACACGATCAGCCAGCCGGCCTCGGGCAGCGCCGCCAAGAACTCCTGCCAGGAGGCACACCGAACGCTGGCCGCCAGGTGCGGGGAATACAGCAGCGGATGACGGCGGGTCGTCAGCTGTCGTCGCGCCTCGGATGGGTCCAACGGGTGTGGGACGCCCCACAGAACCTTCAGGCCGCAGTTCGCCACCCACGCGGAGCACTCCGCCGCCGTGCGTCCGGCGCCGAGAACCGCCACCAAACTGTGCTCGTCCATTCCGACTCTCTATGGACTGGACGTGCCTTCGTCCCGAACGGCACGTTCCACAGGGCCGGACGTTGACGCTATCGAAGGTGCGGGGCTATACTTAGCGCTTGACCAAGCCAGACTCAGATCCGCGCAGAGGTGAACGAACATAAGAAGGTTTACGAGAAACGTCCGGCCTGACCCAGGGCCGCCTGTCAACGAGCGTTGCCTCCGGTACAGAGAGTTGCGGGTGATTGGGAGCGATGGGACTCAGCTGGGGGTCATGCCCAGCCGGCAGGCCCTGAACTTGGCCAAGGACGAGGGGCTCGACCTGGTGATGGTCGCTCCGAACGCCGATCCTCCCGTCTGCCGGATCATCGATCACGGAAAGTTCAAGTACGACCAGGAGAAGCGCGAGCGGGAGAGCAAGCGCAAGCAGCAGGACGTGAAGGGTATAAAGATCAGTCCGCGCATCGCGGACCATGACCTGGAGCACCTGCTTAAGAAGGCCGACGAGTTCCTCCGTGACGGCGACAAGGTGAAGGTCGTCTGCCGATTCCGGGCCAGGGAGATCACCCATCCCGAGATCGGCCAGAAGCGGATGGAGAAGATGGCTCAGGCGCTGACCGAGATCGCCATCGTGGAGAGGCCGCCTACGATGGACGGCAAGATGATGGTGATGGTGCTGGCGCCCAGGCCGCAATCGGGAAAGAAACATGCCAAAGCTGAAAACCAACAAGACGGCAGCAAAGCGGTTCAAGATCACGGGGACCGGCAAGATCACTCGCCGGAAGTCCTATAACAACCACATGTTCCTGCACAAGAGCGCGTCGCAGAAGCGGCGTCTGGAGCAGGAGCCGGAGTTGTTCAAGGGCGAGAAGAAGCGGGTGCGCCGCCTGCTGGGCATCTGAACCGTAGCGAAGCCACCTACCGCAACCGCCCGTTCGGGCTGGGAACCGGTCGCAAGAACAAAAGGAGCAAACCATGGCAAGAGTCAAGCGTGGCCTGATGCGCCACAAGCGACACAAGAAGATCATCGAGAGGGCCTCGGGTTATTGGGGCCGGAAGAAGAACGTCTTCAAGCGCGCCAACGAGCAGGTGATGAAGTCCGGGCAGTACGCGTTCCGGGATCGGCGCGCCCGGAAGCGGGACTTCCGCCGACTGTGGATCGCCCGCATCTCGGCCGCCTGCACGGAGTGCGGCGTCAAGTACAGCCAGCTCATCCACGCCCTGCAGGAGAAGGGCATCGAGGTCAACCGCAAGATGCTCTCCGAGCTGGCGATCCACGATATGCCGGCGTTCAAGGCGCTGGTGGAGCACGCCGTCGGTCCGCAGACCGCGTAGGACCCAAGGTCCAAACCGTTCGCAGCGCAGCCACCCCGCAACGTCCGAATGGACGGTGCGGGGTTTCTGGTCGTTCGGGAGGTGTGCTAAGCTGGGAAAGTCTTCGCCCGGGTCGCCGCCATGCTGTCTTCGCTCCTATTCCTCGCCACCGCCGCCTCGAGCCCCTCGCTCCAACCCGTCTCGCTGAACCGGGTCTTCGCCAAGGGCGAGCGGTGCCAGTACGAGGTCAAGGCCCGATTGGTGGAAGAGACGAGAGGCGGTGGGCTTCGAACGTTCGTGCCCAGCGACCTCGACATCGCGTACCGCTTCGAGTACACGGTCACGGACCTGAAGCCCGATGGGATCGCCGTGGTGCGGTACCTGCGACCAACGATGACGATCACCGAGGGCGAAACGGTCGACTCTGCTCCCAAGACGAAGGTTGAGAAGCTCAACTTGGATGCGACCATCACCGTCTCGCCGATCAACGAGCTTCTGAACGTGGTGGAGGCGAAGAGCGCCGGCCAGAAGAAGACCGTTTTCAAGCGCCAGCTCAGCGAGATCCTAGGGTCGTTCGTCGACGGGTTGGGCCAGATGGTCCTGTTCATCGGGTCGATCGACAGCGGCCTGGACTTCGCACCCAAACTGCCGTTCGACGACGTGGCGCCGGGGGACACATGGAGGCGCACCGCAGGATACTCGCCCCAAAGGCTGGCCGGTTCCGACGGGAAGAGCGCGGTCCAACGGCTCGACTACACCTATCGCTACGAGGGAGTCGTGGAGTCGGCCGGGCGCAAGGTGCACCGAGTGACGGCGGAACTGAGCGTGGACACCGACCTTGCGGAGTTTCTGCACCAGATCAGCGGCAGAAAGCCGGAGCAGACGGGCCTGAAGGCGATTCCGTTCAAGCTACAATCGAAGATGGAGTTCGACTTGGATCTGGCTACGCGCCGCACGCTGAGGGCGCTCGCAACCAGCCAGGCCCAGGCCGAGGTTCTGGCAACCAGTCGGACCGAGCCGGTGCTGGAGCAGAGGATGCGTGGCAGGACGCTGCTGAGGCTGTTGCCGGCGAAGTGACCCCAGGGAGAGGGGCCGCAGGGATGGAGGTAGGCCAAGGATGGCAAGAAGAACGGGCGGATGGGCGCTCGCGATGGCGCCCAGACGGTTGGGCGTGGTCTCCCCGGGGACCCGTCGAGGGATCTGGATAGGCTTCGCGGTTCTGCTCGCTGTCGGCGCGGTGTCGGCGGCAGCGCCGATTGTGATCGCCGTGCTTGCCTGGGGTTGCGCCGGATTGCTGTGCGCGGTTCCATGGTCGCAGCGGTTTGCCGTTGGACCGGCTCGAGCCGTGCTTTCGACGGGCGCCGCCTTCGGTGCCGGCTTGGCGCTGGTCTGGCCCTACAGTCCGTGGCTCTTAGGGTTGGTCGCCATATCGGTGTGCGCCGTTGGGTGGTCCTTGGAGGCCCTGCGCCGAAGAGGGAGTCTCGATGACCGGCTGTTCGAGGATCTGGGCGCACTTCTCAGCGCCGCGCACCCTTACACGCACGGACACTCGCGGCGTGTGGCCGAGCTTTCGGTGCGCATCGGGCGAAGGATGGGCCTTCGGGGCTCGGAGCTGAGGCTGCTGAGGAGGGCCGCCCTGCTCCACGACCTCGGCAAGCTGGCTCTGACCCGGCGCGTGCTGGACAAACCGAGCGTCCTTTCCGAGGCGGAATTTCGGGAGATCCGGCAGCATCCGGTCGTGGGTTCGCGCGTCGCGGAAGCCGCACACCCCTTCCGCTCCGTCGCGGCGGTGGTGCGGCACCATCACGAGCGGCTGGACGGCAACGGCTACCCGGAGGGACTGCGTGGGGACCAGGTGCCTCTGGCGTGCCGAATTCTGGCCGTGGCGGACGCGTTCGACGCGATGACCGGAGGCAGCGGCGGGTCGGAGCGATCGTACCGATCGGCGCTCGGAAGGGAGGAGGCGCTCGGCGAGCTTCGGAGGAACGCCGGCTCCCAGTTCGACGAGCGCGTGGTGCAGGCTCTGGTGGAGGTCCTGGATGAGCTGGACTGATCCCATCGGGGCTGCGTTGGCCGGTTTCGCCGCTGCGCTGTTCTGCGTGCTGGTTGGAAGGTGGTTCGAGCGGTCGGTCGCTCCGGCGATCCTTCGAGCGAGGCTGCGCGGCGCCTCGGCGTCCTTCGCGGAGGCCGCCCTTGCCCGAGTGCCCGAAGTGGGCGAGGCTCGAGCCGAGGCCGCCGCCGTGCTCTTAGAGCTGGCAGCCAGGCTGGGCCGGAGCGCGCAGCAGGCGGACCGCATGCGGTGCGCCATAGACCTGTTCTGGGTCGGGGTTTCGGTTTGGGGGGACGACGAGCTGCTCCGCTGGCGACGTTCGCTCGCCACCGCCACGCCCCGGGAGGCTTGGGGTCCGGTCGCGGCGGCGAGCTGGAGGGTGCTGGCCGACGACGGTCCTTACGCTCCGTACCGGGCGATCATGCGGTCTTTGGCCGACTCATGGCTGTTCGGGTCGAAGGTCGGGGGCGAGGCGGCCGTCTTGCGTCTGACGCTCGACTTCACGCTCCTGCGGCAGCAATGCGGCGAACTGAAGGCGTACGATGTGCTTCGAAGGTCTCCCGACGTCGAGCCGGCCTTGATGCGGGCTCTGGGGAGGATGGTGACCGATGCGGCCGTTCGGAGGATCCATGGAGAGGGAACCGGCACAGCCGTCCCAGCCGAAGCCTGAGGCCACGCGGCGCGCTTGGCTGGAGCCCGCCATCGTCCTGGCCCTCGCCTTGGCGCTTCGCTTGCTGGGCATCGGGTGGGGGCTCAAGAACGACCTGCACTGGGTGAGCTATCACCCCGACGAACCGGTCACCTTGGGGTACGCCCAGCAGATCGAGCCGACGAAGCTCGACTTCGATCCGAACTTCTACAACTACCCCACGCTTTACCTGACCCTCCTGAGGGTGGCCAGCGACGTGGTGGCCGCGTACGCTCCAGCGCCCGATACCCCGGAGGGCCAGTGGGAGCACTTCAGCCGTTGCCACCTCGCCGGGAGATTGCTCTCGGCGATGTCTGGGGCGGGCTGCGCGCTGTTGGCTTATCTGCTGGTTCGGCGCAGATCATCCCGCTTCGGGGCCTGGATCGCGGCCGCTGTGGTTGCCGTCGCTCCAGGACACCTGATGCACAGCCGGTTCCAGTCGGTGGACGTGATGGCCGCCTTCTGGGTGGCTTTAGCGCTCTTCCTTGCCGATCGTCTGGATGGCGCCAAGCAGCCGCTGCGCCTCAGCGCTTGGGCCGGAGTCGTGACGGGGCTGGCGGCCGGGACGAAGTACACCGGCGTGCTCGCCTTGGCGGCGGTTTGGCTGGCAGTCTGGCTGTGGGTCCCGAAGAGCCTGCGGCTCCGAGCTTGGACCCTTTCGGGGGCGCTGGCGGCCGTGGCGTTCCTGATCGTCACGCCGGGCTGCATCGTGAACTGGGAGGCTTTCCGGCGCGACTTTGCCTACGAGCTGAGCCATTCCGCGTCGGGGCACGGGCTGGTTTTCGTGGGATACCCGTCGGGGTTTGTGACGCACCTGATGAACCTCGCGGCGGGAATGGGTCCGTTGCTCGCGGTGCTCGCCCTGGCGAGCCTCGCTCTGCTGTTGCGCGAGCGGCTGCGCTGGTTCTATCCCCTCGCGCTGTTCGCGGTGATGCATTACGTCGTGATCGGCCGCGCGGAGGTGATGTTCTTCCGCTACACGCTGCCTCTGTTCGTGCCGCTGGCGGTTGCGGTGGGCGCATGGGCCGGGGAGCGACACCTGCGCCCGGGCCGTTTCGGCAGGGCGTGGGCTGCCCTCGCCCTGCTGGCGGTAGGAGGAGTCGACGGCGGTGGCGCTGCCGCCGGGGTGAGGGTGACCTCCTGGATGCTCATGGAGGACCCCCGGGACCAGGCCGCCCGAGCCATCCGATCCAACTCCGAGATCCGCTCGGTTGGCTTGGTCTCCGACCCCTGGTTCTATACTCCGCCGATGTACCCCGAGGTCGGTCTGGGGCCTTGGGCGCCGTTGGGTGCCCGGCTCGAAGCGATGGCGCGGGCGGAACGGCCCAGGGTCGTTCGCTACCTTCCTTCAGACCCGCGGGAGCGAAAAGATTGGGACCTGCGGCTTCTGGAGGAGCTTCGTCCGGACGCCGTCGTGTTCACTAGCTTCGAGGCTTACGACGCGTTCCGGTTGCGCGAGCCGAACGCCCTGAGCTTTTACGAGAAGCTGCAGAAGGACTATCGCCTGGATCGCATGTACGGCGGACCGGCCAGCCGCGTGCACGATTTGGCCTACGTTCGGCCGGAGGTGTTCGTTTGGGTGCGCAAGGACCGGTGATCGACGACCGGGTGGCGTGGTTCCTCGACTACCTGGCCGTGGACCGGGGTGCGAGCAGGCACACGGTTGCGAGCTATGCCCGCGATCTCGCGCAGGCCTACGAGTTCTTCCGTCAAGAGGGCGTCGGAGACTGGAGCCGGTTGGACGCCGTCGCCGTGTCGCGCTACCAGGCTTGGCTCGGCGAGCGCGTCGCCCCGTCCACGGCCCAGCGCAAGATGAGCGCGCTCCGATCGTTCCTCAAGTTCCTGAAGAGGGAGAGGGCGGGATTCGAGGGCGATCTGCCTTCGACGGGGGGATACAAGCGCCCGAAGCGCCTGCCGAAGGCCTTGGAGCGCGGGGCCCTGGAGGCGCTGCTGTCTGCGATCGACATCGCTCGCCCGGATGGGCTGCGCGATCGGGCGATGTTCGAGACGATCTACGGATGCGGATTGCGGGTTTCCGAGTGCATCGGCTTGAACGTCGGCGACTGGGACCCGCAGGGAAGCGTGGTGCGGGTGCTCGGCAAGAGGTCGAAGACTCGGGTGGTGCCCGTTCCGCGGGGCACGGCCGAATGGCTGTCGCGCTACCTGGCGGCCGGTCGGCCCAGCCTGCTCCGACGGCCGACCGACGCGCTCTTCGTCTCCAATCGTGGCGGAAGACTGTGCAGACAGACCGTGTACGATCGGCTGGAGCTGTGGGCCAAGGCCAGCGGGCTCGGCGTCAAGCTCGGTCCGCACGTGCTCCGGCATACGTACGCGGTGCACCTGCTGAAGGGCGGCGCGGACCTTCGATCGGTGCAGGAGCTGCTCGGTCATGAGTCGATCGCGACGACTCAGGTGTACACCCAGCTCGACCTCGAGGAGGTCAGGCGGAAGTACCTCCGGGCACACCCTCGGGGGTAGGGGGCCCCGGAAGATCGGCGTTCGGCAGAGCATCGAGGTGCCAAGGCGATCTCTCGCCCGCGGCGAGCCGCAGGCTGCCCGCCAGGCCGATCATGGCCGCGTTGTCGGTGCAAAGTTCGACCGGGGGAACGAAGAGTCCGATCCCGGACCTCCGACAGTGGTCCGCCAGCCGGTCGCGCAGAGCTCGGTTGGCTGCCACGCCTCCCACCACCGACAGGGCCTTGGCCTCCAGGTTCTCGGCAGCCCGGACGGCGCGCTCGGACAGGACCGACACGATCGCCTCCTGCAGGCTGGCGGCTGCGTCCGCGACCTTCAGGGCCGAGCCTTCCTTCTGGACGAGCCGCAGGACAGCCGTCTTGAGGCCGGAGAATGAGAAGTCGAGCGTGTCGCCCGAGAGGCCCCGCGGCAACGCGTAGCGGGCCGGGTCTCCGCTTTCGGCCGCCTCTTGAACGGCCCTCCCTCCGGGGTACCCCAAGCCGAGTAGGCGCGCACCCTTGTCGAACGCCTCGCCGGCCGCATCGTCGAGCGTCTGACCGACGAGCCGATACCGGAAGGGTTCTTCCACCGACACCAGCTCGGTGTGTCCACCGGACACCACGAGGCACAGGTGCGGGAAGGGAGGAGGCTCGGGGCAACCGAGGGTGGAGAGGATGTGGCCCTCCAAATGGTGAACCCCGACGAGCGGCAGGCGTAGGGCGAAGGCCAAACCCTTGGCGTAGGTCAGGCCGACGCTCAGGGCACCGACCAGCCCCGGGCGGTTGGTGGCCGCAACGGCGGTCAGGTCCTTCGGCTTCAAGCCCGCCTGGCGGACCGCCTCGTCGGCCACCGGGACGATGGCCTCGATGTGTGCTCTGGCCGCCGCCTCGGGCACCACGCCGCCCCATTGGGCGTGCAGGTCGACCTGGGAGGCGATGATGTTCGATAGGATCCGGCGCCCCAGCAGGACGGCCGCGGACGTCTCGTCGCAGCTCGACTCGATGGCGAGCAAGGGGCCATCCCAGAATCGAAGGGGCGCGTTCACTGCTTCCATGGGCTCAGGTCGTAAAGCCACATCACGAGGGCGTCCTCTTGGTTGTCGGGGTAGTACCGCTTGCGTCTCGCAACCGTCTGGTACCCGACCGACTCGTAGAGCCGCACGGCCGGATGGTTCGATGCCCGCACCTCCAGCGTGCTGCAGACGAGTCCCCTGCCGGCCGCCCTACGCAGCAGCTCCCCGAGGATGGACCGGCCCAAGCCGCGCCGTCGATGCTCGGGAGCGACCGCGAGGTTCGTGATGTGGGCTTCGTCGACCACCGCCCAGTACCCTCCAAAACCGATGGGCGAGCCGCCTTGGACCAGCACGAGGAACTCTCCCTCGGGCGATCCGATCTCCGCCCGAAAGCTCGCCTCCGACCACGGGGCCGGGTTCGACGCTCGCTCGATCTCCAGGACGCTGGGCAGCAGCGACTCGTCGAGCGGCCGAAACTCCGACGGCATCATCCCCCCAAGTAGGCCGCCTGGACCCTGGCGTCGTGCAGAAGCTGCGAGCCGGTGCCGGTCAGGGCCACCGAGCCGGTCTCCAGAACATACGCTCGGTTCGCCACCTCCAGGGCCATGTGCGCGTTCTGCTCCACCAGCAGCACCGTAGTCCCGGCTTGGTTGATCTCGCGCACGATGCGGAAGATCTCCTTGACGAGGTTCGGGGCCAGGCCCAAGCTCGGCTCGTCCAGCAGCAGAAGCCGTGGTCTGGCCATGATCGCCCTGCCGATCGCCAGCATCTGCTGCTCGCCGCCGCTCAGGGTTCCGGCGCTCTGCTTCAGTCGCTCGCGAATGCGGGGAAACCACCGGCAGACCGTCTCCAAGTCCTCTTGGAACGTGGACCCTTTGCGGAACTGCGCTGCCAGAGCCAGGTTTTCCCAAACGGTCAGCTCGGTGAAGATGCGCCGACCCTCCGGCACGTGGCTGATGCCGAGCGCCACGATCCGGTGAGGCGGCAGGCCCACGAGGGAAGAGCCCTCGAACTGGATCGTGCCGGCTCGTGGCCTCACCAGCCCGCTGATCGTGCGCAGGAGCGTGCTCTTGCCGGCACCGTTGGAGCCGACGATCGCCACGACCTCTCCCTGATGGACGTCCAGGTCCAGAGCTTTGAGGGCTCGGATCGCGCCGTAGGAGACGTCCAAGCCTCGAATCTGCAGCATCGGGGGCACGTGCAGTTCTACCCGATCCACGGACGGGACCCGACCCTAGCGTTCGGCTTCATAATGACCCAGTATTCCTACGGGGGAGACATGAAGCACATCCGCTACACGCACTCGTTCGAGGTCGTCTTCGAGCTGCCGGAGCCGCTGAGGCCGCTGGGCAAGCTGGCGTCCAACTTCCGCTGGACCTGGCACCACCCGACCAGGGACGTGTTCCGTGAGGCAGACCGCCAGCTTTGGGACGACGTCGGCCACAACCCGATGCAGCTGATCGCCTCGCTCTCCCCCGAGAGGATCGAGAAGCTGGCCAACGACCCGGTGTTCCTGGCGCGCCTTCGATCGTGCGAGGCCGAGCTCGACGAGTACCTGAGCAGTCGGACCTGGTTCGAGGAGGCGTATCCCGAGCAGGCGGGCAAGCTGAAGGTGGCCTACTTCTGCGCCGAGTTCGGCGTCAGCGAGTGCCTGCCGATCTACTCCGGCGGCCTCGGCGTTCTGGCTGGAGACCACCTGAAGGCCGCGAGCGACCTGGGCATTCCTCTCGTGGGGGTCGGCCTGTTGTACGCCCGGGGCTATTTCCGCCAGTTCCTCAACCCGGACGGCTGGCAGCAGGAGATCTATCCGAACTACGACTTCCACCAGATGCCGCTCAAGCTGGTCCGTGGCGAAGACGATCAGCCGATCCGCGTGGAGGTCGAGTTCCCCGACCGCACCGTCACCTGCCAAGTCTGGAGGGCGGACGTCGGCAGAGTGCCGATCTACCTGCTGGACAGCAACGTGCTGGAGAACGCGCCCTCGGACCAGTCGATCACCGACACGCTGTACGGTGGAGACAGCGAGATGCGGATTCGCCAGGAGATGATCCTGGGCATCGGAGGGTTGAAGGCCCTTCGGGCGCTCGGCGTTCGCCCGACGGTCTGCCATATGAACGAGGGGCACGCGGCGTTCATGAGCATCGAGCGCATCCGCCAGTTCATGGAGGAGCATCAGTGCGACTTCCGGACCGCCCGGCAGGTCGTGGTCAACGGGAACGTCTTCACCACGCACACGCCCGTTCCGGCAGGGTTCGACTTCTTCACCCCGGAGCTTCTGGAGCGTTACATGGGCGCCAACATCAGCGCCGTCAAGCTGCCGTTCCCCGACTTCGTGAAGCTCGGCAGGATCGACGAGGACAACCCCGCCGAGGCGTTCAACATGGCGGTTCTGGCCATGGAGATGTCGAACCACGTGAACGGCGTGTCCAAGCTGCATGCGGCCGTGACCCGCTCCATGTTCCAGGCGCGCTGGCCGGGCTACCCGGAGGACGAGGTTCCCGTGGAGGCGATCACGAACGGGGTGCACACCTGCACGTGGGTCTGCCGGCGCATGTCGGACCTGTTCGATCGGTATCTGGAGGGAGATTGGCGAAGGAGGTGCGACGATCCCGAGATCTGGAAGGGCGTGTACCGGATTCCGGACGCGGAACTGTGGGAGGCGCTCGAGAACCAAAGGGGCGACCTGGTCCGCTATATCCGAAAGCGCCTTCAGGTGGACCTGAAGAGGCGTAACGCGGGCCGGCTCGACATCGGCCTGATCAACAACATCCTGGATCCGCGCATCCTGACGATCGGCTTCGCCCGGAGGTTCGCCACCTACAAGCGCGGCAACCTGATGCTCCATGACCGGGAGCGTCTGAAGGAGCTGCTGTTCCACACCGAGCGCCCGATCCAGATCGTGATCGCGGGCAAGGCGCATCCGAGGGACGACGCCGGAAAGAGGATCATCCAAGAGCTGATCCACTTCATCAACCACGAGGGGGCCAGGGCGCGGATGGTCTTCTTGGAGGACTACGACATTCAGCTCGCGAGGGCCTTGGTGCAAGGGGTGGACGTGTGGCTCAACAACCCACGCCGCCCTTTGGAGGCGAGCGGCACCAGCGGCATGAAGGTGCTGATGAACGGCGGGCTCAACTGCTCCGTGCTTGACGGCTGGTGGGACGAGGGCTACTCGCCGGGCGTCGGCTGGGCGATTGGGGACCGCGTGGACGTGCCGGACGAGGGCCAACAGGACTGGCTGGATTCCCGATCCCTCTACCGTGCCATCGAGCAGGAGATCGCGCCGCGCTTCTACCACCGGGTGGATGGTGGCGTGCCGACCTCTTGGATCGAGATGGTCAAGCGCTCCATCGCCGAGCTGGTCCCGCGGTTCTCCACCTCGCGCATGGTGCGGGAGTACACGGAGCGGTTCTACATTCCGGCGTCCGACGCCTTCCTAAGGCTTCAGGAGGACGGGCTGTCCCGGGCGAGGGCCGCTCTGGCTTGGCGCGACCGGATCCGCTCCGCATGGCCGAACGTCCGAATTCTGAGCGTGCGGGACACCGCCTCGGCGAACAACGCGCTGGGGGCTTCGTTCACGATCACCGTCGAGGCCAGCCTGGGTTCTCTCACGCCGGAGGACGTTCAGGTCGAGGCGATGGTGGGGAAGGTCTCCGGGGGGCGCGAGCTGACCGACGTCGTGCGGTACGTCCTGGACTTCGTCGAAAAGGATGGGGCGGTCACGAGGTTCGCGGGTACGGTCACCTGCCACGAGCCGGGGCACATGGGCTATGCGACGAGGGTCGTGCCGAAGCATCCCGACGTGAACGTCCGCAGCGAGCTGCCCTTGGTCTGTTGGGAACCTCGCTGAACGCCGGCAGGTATTCTTGTCCGAGGCTCCGCCGTCGCGACTGCGGAGCCCTTTCGCCTATGCTGTTCATCCGTCGGATTCTCTGGGCCGGCCTCCTCTGCGTCTCGGTCGGTGTTGGTTGGGCGATCGACGCTCGGGCCGTTGGCGGCACCGTGTACGTGAACGAGGTGCCGGTGCTCACGCTCAGGTCGCAAGCGGGAGGCGCGCCTTCCGTTCGCCCAGGCGGCCAACAAGCTTCGGGCGATCCCAGCCGGCGCAGTGAGGACCGTGGCCACCAAGCGCTCGGTGTACGTGGAGATCGCAGGAAGGCAGGCGCTGCTGGTCAAGCAGGCCGAGGCGCGCGCGGCCGGAACGACTCCACGGGCCTTGGCCGAGCGGTGGGCGGCCAGCCTGCGCGCGGCGCTCGCTCTGCCGCCTCTGAAGGTGGAGCCCGAAGTGATCCGGATGGGTCCGGATGGCCAGGCGACGGTGCGCCTGGTGGGCTCGAAGGCGCGGACCGCGTCGCTTCTGGGACGGACGCTTCCGGTGAGCGTGACGAGGTCGCCTGGAGCGCTCACGCTGAAGGCTCGGTCCGTGGGATCAGGGACCCTGCAGATCGTCGCCGGCAGCGATTCGGTGGCGCTGACCGTGGAGGTTCTGCCGTACGCTGCGGCGTTTCCCCAACGGCTGACGGCGTGGGTGTCGGGCAATCCGGCATCGGCGGATGTGGTGCGTGGGGCGATCGAGGGAGCGCTCCGCAAGGGCCTTTCGACTCAGCCCGGCGCAAGGATCTCGTGGGAGTCTTTCGAGGCTCCTCGGGTCGGTTCCGCGGGCAGGGCTGTCGCTCGGGTGAAGGTGTCGGCTTGGGCTCCGAACGCCGTGGAGTCCGTGGGCATCGCGGAGGTCGAGGTGGTGAACCTCGGGCTGGGCGCGTTGCGGGAGTCGGAGCTGTGGTACTGCAACGACCCCGAGAACCTGACGGCGCCAGGGCGCCTCTTCGACGATTCGCTCGCCGCCGGGAAGCCCGTCAGGCTGCTGTTCCATCACCTGAACCAGTCGCCGATCCCGCTCGTGGTCGAGGTGGCGTTGGAGAACGAATCGGACCAGGACGCTCGGTTGGCGATCGTTCCGGGGGACAGCAAGCCGGACCCGAACCCTGTCCTGGCCGGCCTGAGGGCCGGGGACGAGTTTTTCCGCAACTGGCTCACGGGTTCGGCCGAGGTGATTTCGGTGCCGGCGCGAAGCCGCGTTGCGCTGGCCCTGCGCAGGCTCGCCCCCGGCGAGACGGCCAGCGGTCTGCAGGCCCTGCTGCTCTTGGGTGGCGGGCCGGCTTCGCTCCGCCTGGTGGCATCTGCCAGGCTCCCGGGAGAGTACGCGGGGCTGGCGTTCTCGTGGTCGGAGGCACCTTGGAGGACCGTTCCGCCCATGAGGCTGTCCGGCGGGGAAGGCCGCGCGGCGAACGGCCCGCGGCACGCCTACCCGAGTCCTTTCCGGCGCGAGGAGGTGGTGTACCGGACCGGAGGACGGCACGCGTTCGTCCGGATCGGCCAGAAGGCGATCGATCGTGCCGACGGCCAGGGGGCCCTCTCCGGCAACTTCGGGGTTGTCTACCGCATAGCGGCCGAGGCGCGGAACGACGAGAAGCTGCCCAAGGACGTCGAGGTGGTGTTCGAGGCGAGCGCGGGGTACAGCGGAGCCGTGTTCGTCGTCGACGGCAGGTACGTCCGCACGCCGCTCCTGCAGCCCAAGCAGGAGTATCGGCTGCTCAAGGCCCGCGTCGAGCCGAGCCAGCGGCGGAAGTTCGAGATCTGGACCATTCCTCTTTCCGGAAGCAGCTATCCGGCAACCTTGGTGGTGCGAGAGGTGGACCGGCTCTCGGCGGGGATGTGACCCGATGAGACCAGAGTACGAGAAGATCGCGGATCTGTTCGGCTTCGTTCTTCCGACCGGTCCCAAGGAGGGCGGCAAGGGTCGCAACCTGCCGAAGGAGGGAAGAGACGCGGCCGAGAGTGCGGAGATCGCCGCTAGCTTCCTCGCGGAGGGCAACGTAGCGGAGGCGGTGCGGCATTACCGGCGTGCCATCGAGCAGAAGGGGAGCGAGGACCCGAGCCTGGCGATGGACCTGGGCGCCGCGCACGAGTTCGGGGACCAGCTTCCAGCGGCGGTGGAGCAGTACCGGAAGGCGCTGGCGGACGAGAGCACCGCCACGGAGGCCAGGATCGGCCTTTCCTCGGTGCTGCGCCAGGAAGGGAGATTCCGAGAGGCGATCGCCGGGCTGGAGCAGGCCCTCGACGCCCACCCTGAGGATCCGTTCCTCTGGGCGAAGCTCGCGGAGATGCTGCGGGAGGCCGGTTGGCCCAAGCGGGCTCTCCAGGCGATCCAGCGGGCGGTCACGCTCAAGCCTGAGGAGGCGTACTTCCACTTCTGGACGGGCGACCTGCTGCTCTCGATGCAGCGGTTCGAGGAGGCGCTGCAGTCCTTGCGGGCAGCGGTGGAGCTGTCGCCCGGCGACGACCATTACCTGTTGCTTTCGGGGGTGGCGTTTTGGCGGCTGGGAAGGCACAGCGACGCCGTCAAGGCGGTGGACTTCGCCCGCCAGCTGGACCCGGACGAGCCGGCCTATGGCGCGCTGCTGACCATTCTGCGGGTGGAAGCGGAGCTGCAGCCGCAGTCCGTCGGCAAGCCTCAGCGAGAGGATCTGGACGACTACGCAAAGGAGAAGGTGCGCCGCTGGCTGGGCCTGTTCGGCGTGCCGGAGGACCGGATCGCGCGTTGAGGCGTCAAAGGGCGGACTGCAGACCTTTCTGGGCAAGCTCGACGGCTTTCAGGCAGGCCTGTGCCTTGTTGCGGCACTCCTCGGCCTCGCGCTCGGGAACGCTGTCGAAAACGATGCCTGCCCCCGCCTGCACGTACGCGGTGTGCTCCTTCAGGAGGATGGTGCGGATGGCGATGCACAGGTCCATGTCGCCGTTGGCGCCGAAGTAGCCGACGGCGCCCGCGTACAGCCCGCGGCGCGTGGGCTCCAGCTCGTCGATGATCTCCATCGCCCTGACCTTCGGCGCGCCGCTGACGGTGCCAGCAGGGAAGGTGGCCCGCACCAAGTCGTAGGCGTCCTTGTCGGGTGCGAGCCGACCGGAGACCGAACTGACGATGTGCATCACGTGCGAGTACCGCTCCACAACCATCAGATCGTCGACGCGAACGGACCCGAACTCGCAGACCCTTCCCAGGTCGTTGCGGCCCAGGTCGACCAGCATCACGTGCTCGGCACGCTCCTTCTCGTCTGCGAGGAGCTCCTTCTCCAGACGGGAGTCCTCCGCAGGCGTCTCGCCTCGCCTCCGTGTGCCGGCGATCGGGCGGACCTTGGCCATCCCGTGCTCGAGGCCGACCAGCAGCTCCGGGGACGCGCCGATCACGTCGAAGTCGCCGTAGCGAAGCAGGAACATGTACGGCGAGGGGTTGAGCGAGCGGAGCGCCCGGTAGATGGTGAGAGGATGGGCGTCGGTGTGGGTCTGGAACCGCTGGCTGAGGACCATCTGCACGCCGTCGCCGGCGGCGATGAGCTCCACCACTCGCCGCACGCAATCCTCGTACTCCCCGTCGGCCATGTTGCGGGCCACCGGGTGCGTCTCGAACCGGCCCATCGGAAGCGGCGGCAGCGGCCGGCGCAGCCGCGCCACGATCCGCTCGACCTCGGCCGCCGCGTGCTCGTAGGCTTTGGAGGTGCCGTCGGCGAGCACCACGACGCGGATGAGGTTCTTCGCGTGGTCGAACACAACGGCGCTGTCCACCAGCATCATCGCCATGTCGTCGCACTGCAGGTCGTCGACCCCGGTGTCGGGGAGCTTCTCGAGGAAGCGGACGAAGTCGTAGGACAGCATGCCCACAGCACCGCCCACGAATCGGGGCAGATCCGGATCGTCCGCGATGGGCGAAGCCCCCAGCTCCCGCTGCAGCACGTTCAGGGGATCCTCCCCGGGCGCAAGGGTGGACCTCGTTTCGCCGGTGTGGGAGATGCGCCGGACGGAGTTGCCCTTGGTCCTCAGCACCAGGCGTGGCCGCACGCCGATCATGCTGTACCTCGCGAGCTGCTCTCCCCCGGTCACGCTCTCCAGCAGAAAGCTGTAGGGCTCGTCGTGTGCTAGCTTCCAATACGCGGACAAGGGCGTCTCCATGTCCGCGAGCAGATCGACGTGCACGGGCATGCGCAGACCGCTGGCGGCGGAGTGGAGGAAATCTTCCCTCGATGGGACGATCATCGTGGAGGCATTATCCCATAGGCGGCCTCGGACGGCGGGATGCCGACCGTGCCAAACTTGGACCATGGCTGGCTTCCAGGTGCACCGCGGCAGGATCGCGGTCTACGCCGAGGATCACGTGGATACCGACCGAATCATTCCGGCTCGGTTCCTGTCGATGGTCACCCGCTCCGGATACGGAGAGCTGCTGTTCCACGACGTCCGGGGAGAGGGCTTCCCGCTGGATGCTGCCGAAGCCAAGGGCGCGACGGTGCTCGTCGTAGGCACCAACTTCGGCTGCGGCTCGTCCCGGGAGCACGCGGTGTGGGCCATCCAACAGGCGGGATTCGTCGCGGTCATCGCGCGGCGCGAACCCGATTCGCCCGGCTTCTCCGACATCTTCCGCCAGAACGCGGCGAACTGCGGACTGCTGCTCATAGACCTCGCGCCGGAGGACCATGCCTGGTTGTTGCGCCAAGGGCAGGGAGCGGAAGTGGAGATCGATCTTCCCGCTCAGGAGGTGCGCAGCGCGGGCAGGGTCGCCAGCTTCGACATCGCCCCCGCCACCAAGGATGCGCTGCTGCAGGGTTTGGACTTGATCGGCACCACCCTGCTGCTAGAGGACAAGATCGCGGCCTTCGAGGCCCTGCACAAGCCATGAGAGCGCTGGTTGCCGTCTTGTCGTTGCTGGTGGTCTTGGCTTCGCTCGGGTGCCGGTCGGAGAGGGCCTCGGCCAGGTTCCTGCCCGTCGTGGCGGATGCTCCAGAGGCGAAGACGACCGAACACCGCCGATTCCCGCTCGACAGCTTGGCGGTGGTCGAGGTTCGGGTGGGCGAAGCGAAGTTCCGGGCATGGCTCGCCGACACCCCCGAGAAGCACCAGGAGGGTCTGATGTGGGTTTCCCCCGAACAGCTGGGGGAACGGGCGATGCTGTTCGTCTTCCCCGACGCGGAGGAGCGGAGCTTCTGGATGAAGAACACTCCGACGCCCTTGGACATCGCCTTCTTCTCCGCGGACCGAAAGCTGCTGAACGTGGGCCGTGGCGTACCGTACAGCTTGGATCCCGTGACGAGCGACGGCCCGGCTAAGTACGTGCTGGAGGTGCGCCAGGGCACCTTCCAGAGGCTCGGCCTGCGCAAGGGCGCCGAGCTGCGGTTCTAGTCCCTCTTCGCCGGGGCCTCGGGCTTCATCATCGGGAAGAGGATCACCTCTCGGAGCACGTCCGCGCCGGTCAACACCATCGCGAGCCGGTCCATGCCGATGCCGCACCCGCCGGTGGGCGGCATCCCTCCCTCCAGGGCGAACAGGAACTCCTCGTCGAACGGGTGCGTCTCGTCGGCTCCCCCCATCCTCTGGCCCAGCTGCTGCTCGAAGCGCTCGCGCTGATCGATCGGGTCGTTGATCTCGCTGAACGCGTTGCACACCTCACGGCCGCGGACGTAGCCCTCGAACCTTCGCGTGAAGCCCGGCTTGTTGGGGTCCTTCTTGGCCAGTGGGGACGTTTCGAGCGGGTACCCAACCACGAACGTCGGCTCGATCAGGGTCGGCTCCACGAACCGCTCGAGCAGCTTCTCGATGATGCCTCCCACGTGGTGCTCGTGCTCGGTGGGAAGCCCGCAACGCTCCATGGCCGCCTTGGCGCTCTCGAGCGTGGCGAACTCCTCCGGCCGCACGCCCGCCAGCCGCTCGATCTCCTCCAACAGGTCGACCCGGCGCCAAGGCTTCGAAAAGTCGATCCGGTGCGTGGTTCCGTCGGAGGCCTTCACCTCGATCGTCTGGGTCCCGAACACGTCCTGGCAGACGGAGCGGAACAGGTCCTCGACCAGCACCATCATGTCTTCGAGGTTCGCGTACGCCTCGTAGAACTCCAGCAACGTGAATTCAGGGTTGTGGCGGTTGCTCACCCCCTCGTTGCGGAACACGCGGCCGATCTCGTACACCTTCCGCACGTCGCCGCAGATCACCCGCTTCAGGTACAGCTCGAGGGAGATGCGCAGCTTGACCTCGACGTCGTAGGCGTTGTAGTACGTGAGGAACGGAGTGGCGGCGGCTCCTCCAGCCTCCAGCTGGAGCACGGGGGTTTCCACCTCGAGGTAACCGCGGGAGTCGAAGAAGCGCCGCACCGCGGACACGATGCGCATCCGGTCGATCAGCATTCGCCGGGCCTCGGGGTTGCAGATCAGATCCAGGTGCCGGTGCCGGTATCTCAGCTCGGTGTCCTGGAGCCCGTACCAGCGCTCTCCGTCCTTCTCCTTCCCGAGCGGGAGCACCTGCAGCGACTTGCTGAGCGGGGTGAGCTCGCGAACGTGGATCGACTTCTCCCCGGTCTTCGTGGTGAACAGCTCGCCGACGATGCCCACGTGGTCGCCGATGTCCAGCAGCTTGAACACCTCGAACCCGGTGTCGCCCAGGTCGTCCTTGCGGAAGTAGCCTTGGATCTTCGCGTCGCCGTCCGAGATGTGGGCGAACCCAGCCTTGCCCATGAGCCTGTACGACACGATCCGCCCGGCGTACCGCACCGTCTGCCCCTGAAGCCGATCGAATTCGGCGAGCATGGTCGCGGCGTCGTGGGTCGTCTCGAATCGCTCCACCGCGTACGGATCCGCGCCGAGCTGGCGCAAGGCCGCCAGCTTCTGAAGCCGGATCTCGCGGATGCTGGGTTCCTCGCTCATGGCGGGTTATTTTACTGGAGAGGGCCCACCCCCGCCGGAGCTGAGGCATAATCCGCTTCGGCGGAGGCATCGGCGGGCTGCATGGGTAGGCACTTGGCGATCGATCTGGGCGCGGAGAGCGGTCGGGCCGTGGTGGGGACGCTCGAGGGCGGCGTGCTGCGCATGGAGGAGATCCACCGTTTCCCCAACAGGATGCTGCCCGTGCTGGGGCACCTCCATTGGGACGTTTTCCGGCTGTACGAGCACATTCTGGACGCCCTCGCGAAGGCGCCGGACGACGTGGAGTCGATCGGCATCGACACTTGGGGCGTGGATTTCGGCGTGCTGGATCGGAACGGCATGCCGCTGGGCTTGCCGTTCGCCTACCGCGACGCTCGGAACCCCGCCGCGATGGCCGCCTTCTTCGAGCGGTTTCCCAGGCAACGTGCCTACGAGCTGACCGGCACCGAGATCCTGCCGTTCAACAGCCTGTACCAGGTGGAGGCCCTTCGCCGCGAGGGCTCCGTGTGGCTGGAGGCCGGGAGCAAGATCGCCTTCCTGCCGGAGCTGCTGACCTACCTGCTCACCGGGGTGGCCAAAACGGAGTTCACGTTCGCGTCCACCTCGCAGCTGTACGACACTCGGACCCGTTCGTGGGTGCCCGAGCTGGCCGAGGCGGTCGGGCTACCGTTGGACATGCTGGGCGAGGTCGTGCCGTCGGGCACGATCGTCGGCCGCCTGTCCGACGACGTCCTGGCCGCGCTCGGCGGGCGGCTGGCAGGGGCGAAGGTGGTCGCCGTGGCCTCGCACGACACCGCGTCGGCGGTGGCCGCGGCACCAGCGCAAGGCGAGGGGTGGGGCTTCATCAGTTCCGGCACGTGGTCGATCATGGGGGTGGAGACCCCTTCGGCGGTGGTCACCGACGCCACGTACCGCGCGGGCTTCACCAACGAGGGATCGGCGAGCGGCGGCAACCTCCTGATGAAGAACGTGATGGGGCTGTGGCTGATCCAGAGACTGCGGGCCGGCCTGCCGGATCCCAAGCCGAGCTACGCCGACCTGGCGGCTGCGGCCGCGCGCGCCGAGCCGTTCCAGGCCCTGGTGGATCCGGACCGCCCAGCGTTCCTCAATCCGCCGGACATGTCCGAGGCGGCTCGGCAGGAGTGCGAGGCGACGGGCCAGGCTTGGCCGCAAGACGTCGGGAGCCGCGTCCGGTGTCTCCTGGAGTCGTTGGCGTTCAAGTACCGATGGATCGCGGATCGGCTGGAGGAGGTGGGCGTCGGAAGGCCGAAGCTTCTGCACGTGATCGGCGGCGGCTCCCAGAACGCGCTGCTGTGCCAGATGACGGCCGACGCCGTGGGGGTGCCCGTGGTGGCCGGTCCCGCGGAGGCGACCGCCGCAGGCAACCTCCTCTTACAGGCGCTGGCCTTGGGCCAGCTCGGGGGCTTCCAGGAGATCCGAGAGGTGATGCGGGCTTCGTTCGAGCTGACGCGGTACGAGCCTGGCGACACCACGGCATGGGACCGGCAGTGGTCGCGATTCGAGGAGATCGTGGGCAGGGATTGAGCGATGGCGAGGGGATTCGAACTGGCGAAGGACAGGTACGCCGAGTGGGGCGTGGACGTCGAGTCGGCTCTGGAGCGGCTCGCGAGCGTGCAGGTGTCGATGCACTGCTGGCAGGGCGACGACGTGGGCGGCTTCGAGAACCCGGAAGCCGGGCTCGGGGGCGGCTTAGCCGTGACGGGGAACGCGCCGGGCAAGGCACGAACGATCGATGAGCTACGGGCGGACCTGGAGACCGCCTACTCGCTGATTCCCGGCCGGCACCGTCTGAACCTGCACGCGATCTACGGCGACTTCGGTGGCCGCCCAGTCTCCCGAGACCAGATCGGCTACGAACACTTCGCCTCCTGGGTCGAGTGGTGCCGACAGCGATCCCTTGGTCTCGACTTCAACGCGACCCTCTTCTCGCATCCCTTGGCGCAAGACGGTTTCACGCTGTCTCATCCGGACCGGTCGGTCCGCGAGTTCTGGATCGGGCACGTGCGACGGTGCCGCGAGATCGGGGCGCGCTTCGCCGCCGAGCTGGGCGGAGCCAGCGTGCACAACCTGTGGATTCCGGACGGCGCCAAGGACGACACGGTGGAGCGCCTGCCGTACAGGGAGCGTCTTCGGGACAGCCTGGACGCGATCTACGACCAGTCGTTGCCCGGTTTGGTAGACGCCGTGGAGAGCAAGCTGTTCGGCATTGGCAGCGAGTCGTTCGTGGTCGGTTCGCACGAGTTCTATCTGGCCTACGCCTTGCGCAAGGGGCTCGTGCTGTGCCTCGACATGGGGCACTTCCACCCGACCGAGAGCATCGCGGACAAGGTCTCCGCGTTGGCGCCGTTCGTGCCGGGGCTGCTGTTCCATGTGAGTCGGGGCGTGCGGTGGGACAGCGACCACGTGGTGATCGTCAACGACGACGTGAGGACCTTGGCCCGCGAGATCGTTCGCGCCGGCTGGCTCGGCCGCTGCCACTTGGCGCTGGATTACTTCGACGCCTCGATCAATCGGGTGGCCGCTTGGGTGATCGGCATGCGCTCGTTCCTCAGGGCGCTGCTGGAGGCCCTGCTGGAGCCGATCGAGCGACTCCGGCAGGCTGCGGGTTTCGAGCGCTTGGCGCTGCAGGAAGACGCGAAGGCCCTGCCCGCGGGCCTGGTGTGGGACGAGTTCTGCGAGCGCCAGTGCGTGCCCCCTACGGGGCGTTGGACGGACCGAGTCCGCGAGTACGAGGCGAGGGTGCTGCAGACGCGGGGCTGACTCGCCGAGAGGCAGGCAGGCTTGACAACCATGAGCCTCAGGCCGCATAATTGTTGCCTGCGTGGACTCCCAGTCCGCGGAGCGTCCGCCAAGAGGAGGCTTGCCTGTTTCGGAGAGGCCGCAGAGGGCAGTGAATCGAGTCTTCCGTGGATAGGAACCGGGCGGCCCATCCGAAAGGACGGGCCTTCTTCGTGATGGGAGGTTCCGGGTAGAACGCGACGCCGAGGAAACGAAGCACAAGGGGAACGAATGCCGACCGTCAATCAGCTGGTACGCAAGGGAAGGAAGAAGCCGACCTACAAGTCGAAGTCGCCCGCGTTGAAGAACAACCCGCAGAAGCGCGGCGTCTGCACCGTGGTGCGAACGGTCACGCCGAAGAAGCCGAACTCGGCGTTGCGGAAGGTCGCCCGCGTCCGCTTGACGAACGGCATCGAGGTTACGGCGTACATCCCCGGCATCGGGCACAACCTGCAGGAGCACTCGGTGGTGCTCGTCCGCGGAGGCCGTGTGAAGGACCTCCCCGGCGTCCGCTACCACATCATCCGCGGAGCCGAGCAGGCCGCGGGCACGAACAACCGCATGCAGGGTCGGAGTAAGTACGGCACGAAGCGTCCGAAGGCCGCGAAGAAGTAGGAGAAGAGAGCAGATGCCGAGGAAAGGTCCAGCCCCCAAGCGACAGATTCTGCCCGATCCGGTGTTCGGCAGCGAGCTGGTTCAGCGGTTCATCAACCGCATGATGATCGACGGCAAGAAGGTCGTCGCCGAGAAGATCTTCTACCAAGCCATGGCCGCTTGCGAGGAGAAGGCCGGCGTGCCCGCCATCGAGGTGTTCGAGAGGGCGATCCAGAACGTGATGCCCCAAGTCGAGGTGAGGCCGCGGCGCGTCGGAGGCCAGACGTACCAAGTGCCGATGGAAGTCCGGCCGGAGCGTCGTCGGACGCTGGCGCTGCGATGGCTAATCAACGAGGCGCGGAACCGCAAGGACGGCAGGTCGATGGTGGAGAAGCTCACCGCCGAGTTGCTGGACGCCTACAACAACACCGGGCGCGCCGTCAAGAAGAAGGAAGACACGCACCGGATGGCCGACGCCAACAAGGCGTTCGCCCACTACCGGTTCTGAGCAAGATCGGTTTGATCGCCAGCCGCCCGCGGTCCGACGCGGGCGGCTGGCTTTTTGCTAGATCCGTGCGCCGCGGCCCATCCCATGCGGTGGGTCCTTGCGAAGATGCGGGCCGGATCGCCATAATTCAGGATAGAAGGGGAAATCATGAGCCTCTCGAAAGCGATGACGCAGGAGGTTGGCGAGCGGGTTAGCGCTTGATCGGATTCGTCCGGAAAGACGCCCCTGCTTGATCCATCAGGGGCGTTTTGCTTGTCCGAGCCAAGTTGGTTTCCCAGTCGGAAGAGGAACGACAGCGAGCAAAGAACCATGGCGCGATCGCACCCCCTGCATCTCGTTCGGAATATCGGCATCGCCGCGCACATCGACGCGGGGAAGACCACTACGACCGAGCGCATCCTGTACTACACCGGTCGAACCCACAAGCTGGGCGAGGTGCACGAAGGCACCGCCACCATGGACTGGATGGAGCAGGAGCAGGAGCGCGGCATCACCATCACCTCCGCGGCGACCAGCTGCTTCTGGCGCGGCACCAAGTACGACAAGCCCGAGCACAAGATCAACATCATCGACACGCCGGGGCACGTGGACTTCACGGTGGAGGTGGAGCGCTCGCTCCGCGTGCTGGATGGTTGCGTGGCGGTGTTCTGCGCAGTGGGTGGCGTTCAGCCCCAGTCGGAGACGGTCTGGCGGCAGGCCAACAAGTACGGCGTTCCCCGCATCATCTACATCAACAAGATGGACCGGCTCGGTGCGGACTTCTTCGCGGTGGTTGAGCGCATCCGCCAGCGCTTGGGAGCCAACGCCGCGCCGATCCAGATTCCCATCGGGGCCGAGAGCAACTACCAGGGCTACGTGGACCTGATCTCCATGGAGGCCACGATCTACCGCTCGGACGACGGCAAAGAGTACGACGTGCTCGCCGTTCCCAGCGAGCTGCAGGACTTGGCGCAGACGTGGCGCGAGAAGCTGATCGAGGCGATCGCCGAGTACGACGATTCCATCATGGAGCGGTTCCTCGAGGGCGAGTCGATCTCCGAGGACGACATCCGGAAGGCTCTTCGCGAGGGAACGATCGCCAACAAGATCACCCCGGTGCTCAGCGGCTCGTCGTTCAAGAACAAGGGCGTCCAGGCGATGCTGGACGCGATCGTGGACTACCTGCCGTCGCCAATTGACATCGGCAGCGTGAAGGGCGTGAACCCGTCCGACGAGTCCCCCGCGGAGCGGCGCCCCGCCGACGACGAGGCGTTCTGCGCGCTCGCGTTCAAGATCATGAGCGACAAGTACGTCGGCCGGCTGACCTACATGCGCATCTACAGCGGTCAGCTGAACAAGGGCAGCGCCGTGCTGCTGGTGTACCGCGACCCGCAGACGAACGAGTTCCGCACTCGCAAGGAGCGCGTCGGCCGCATCCTCCAGATGCACGCGAACAGCCGCGAGGACCTCGACGTTGCCTACGCGGGCGACATCGTCGGCGTGATCGGACTGAACGACGTCAACACGGGAACGACCGTGTGCGACGAGAACGCTCCGATCGCCTTGGAGAGCATCCGGTTCCCCGAACCCGTCATTCAGATCGCCATCGAGCCGAAGAGCAAGGCCGACCAGGAGAAGCTCGGCCAGAGCCTGCAGCGGCTCGCCCAGGAGGATCCGACGTTCCGGGTGTACACCGATCCGGAGAGCGGCCAGACGATCATCTCCGGCATGGGCGAGCTCCATCTCGAGATCATCGTGGACCGCCTGAAGCGGGAGTTCGGCGTGCAGGCCAACCAGGGTCGGCCCATGGTCGCCTACCGCGAGACGGTCCGTGTGAAGTCGAAGGCGGAGGGCCGCTTCGTTCGGCAGACGGGGGGTTCGGGTCAGTACGGACACTGCTGGATCGAGCTGGAGCCGTTGCCCCCTGGGTCCGGATTCCAGTTCGAGAACAAGGTCGTGGGTGGAGCGATCCCCAAGGAGTTCATCCCCGCGATCGAGAAGGGCGTCCGAGAGGCGTTGGACTCCGGCGTTCTGGCGGGCTACCCGGTGGTCGACGTGAAGGTGTCGGTGTTCGACGGAAGCTACCACGAGGTGGACAGCAACGAGAACGCCTTCAAGCAGGCCGGCATCCTCGCGTTCCGTGAGGCGATGAAGAAGGCTCAGCCCGTGCTCAAGGAGCCGATTATGCACGTCGAGGTGACCACGCCGGAGAACTATGTCGGCGACGTGGTCGGCGACATCAACGCCCGGCGGGGCCGCATCGAGGGCATGGAGCAGGCCCTGGGCGGCGTGACGGTGATCACGGCCCACGTGCCGCTCGCCGAGATGTTCGGGTACGTGACGACCCTGAGGTCGCTGACGCAGGGACGGGCGACGCCCAACGTCACCCCCTCGCACTACGAGGAGGTCCCGGCGAACATCGCGACGGAGGTCATCGCCAAGGCCGCCCGCTGAGCGCGGCTCGGCGGTTCACACGACGGGGTTGGTGAGCTCGCCCACCCCGTCGACCCATACGGTGACCACGTCCCCGGGCTTCAGCCACAGCGGGGGCTGTCGGGCCATTCCCACCCCGTGCGGCGTTCCCGTCAGGATCACCGTGCCAGCGAGGAGCGTCGTGTCCGCCGAGAGAAACTCGATCAGCCGCGGCACATCGAAGATCAGGTCGCTGGTCGTCCAGTCCTGGACGGTCTCGCCGTTCAGCCGGGTTCCCAGCCGGAGGCTGCCGGGGTCAGGAATCTCGTCCCGCGTCACGAGGCACGGTCCCAACGGGCAGAACGTGTCGAACGACTTGGCGCGGCACCACTGCCTGCCGCTCCTTCGCATCTGCCAGTCCCGCGCGCTGACGTCGTTGGCCGCGGTGTATCCCAGCACGCACTCCAGCGCCTGTGCGGCGGGGACGTTCCGGGCATCCCGGCCGATCACCACCGCGAGCTCGCACTCGTAGTCGACTTCCTCGGTAGTGAGGGTCCGCGGAATCACGATCGGGTCGCCGGGGTTCTGAACGCTGGCCGGGTTCTTCAGGAACACCACCGGCCAATCGGGGACCTTGCCGCCGGTCTCCTCCGCATGCCGCCGGTAGTTGAGGCCGATCCCGAGAATCGCCGGGGGCTGGATCGGCGCCAGCAGCTTCGAGATCGGCTCCTCTTGATCCGACAGGGACCAATCCCCGAACAGGTCGCCGACGATCCGTTCGGCGCGGTCCGGCTGAATCCACCGGCCCCACCGTGGCGGGCCATCCGGTTTTGCTCGATAGCGTACGATCTTCATGGCGCCGCTTCGATCCGGGAGAGATGCTCCGCCTTACCCTGCACGCCGGCGGGGAAGGCGAACAGCAGGCCTGCCAGCGGGTCGTGCGGGTCTTCGGCGGGGCCGCCGTAGCTCGTCACGTAGGCCGTTCTGCCGTCCGGCCCGCCGATCGCGACGCTCGTGGGGCGGCGCGCGGGAATCTCGACGCGCAGGATCCTCTCACCCTCGGGGGAAAGCCTCCAGACGGCGGCGCCGTCCCAAAAGGCGATCCACAGGCATCCCTCCGAGTCGACCGTGAGGCCGTCCGGCACGCCGGGGAGGTCCGTGAAGTCGGCGAGTGGGCGGCGGTTGGAGGGCATCCCGCTTGAGGCGTCATAGTCCCACACGTCCACGCGGCGCAGCGGGGAGTCCACGAAGTACATCCGATCCTCCTGCGGCGAGAACCCGATGCCGTTGGAGCAGGCTACTTCCTGAGCCAGAATCTGGAACTCCAGGTTGGGAGCCAACCGGTAGAGGGTGCCCAGCCGGCCGTCTCGCGGCATCGTGCCGCAGATCACGCCACCCCACGGGTCGGCGGACACGTCGTTGAACCTGCCCGGCGGTGGGGGAGTGGGCACCGCGGCGACGACCCGCACGGAGCCCTCTCGGAACAGCGCGACGCGGCCTTCCTCGCAGAACAGCAGGACGGAACCGTCGTGCTGGAACGTGAAGCCACCCAGCTGAGCCGCAACCCTCCAAGTTCGGTGGTCGTCTCGGCCGGGCGTCCAGCGGTGCAGCTCCCCGCGCTCAATGTCGCACCAATACAGACAACCTTCGGTCGGGTGCCAGAGAGGACCCTCCCCCAAGTGACACCGCACGCCCAACGCCGGCTCGGCTTGAACGGAAGCCATACGCGGGCAGTTTATCCCGCGGCGGGCACCGGCCGAAGCAGCACGATCGCGGCTGCGACCGCCGCCGCCGTGTCGACCCTCAGCACGCGAGGTCCCATGGTCGCGGCGCGCTCGCCGATCAGGGTGACCTCGCGCGGCGACCACCCGCCTTCTGGTCCGATCACCAAGGCGGGTGGCGGCTCGAGAGAGGCGAGGTGCCGCCCGACCCCCTCGACCTCGGAGAGAACCACGGCGTCCGGCAGGGCCTCGAGCAGCGCCTGCAGGCTGGGCATCCAACGGACCGCCGGGACTCTCGTACGGAAACATTGCTCGGCCGCCTCGCGGGCGATGGTCCGAAGCCTGCGCAGACGATCCTGCACCTTCGGGCCGTCCCACTTGGCCAGCGACCGTTCTGAGGGGAAGACCACGAACTCCGCGACGCCGATCTCGGTGCCCATGCGCACCACAGCGTCGAGCTTGTCGGGTTTGGGGAGGGTTTGAGCCAGGGTGAGCCGGTGCCGCGGTTCGGTGTCGGGATGCTCCACGAGGAGGGGCATGGCCAGCCTGCCCTCCAGACGGCATCGGATCAGCGAACCATCGCCCGGCAGCACCGCGATCTCGGCGCCGGACTGCAGCCGAAGCACCTTCCGGAGCTTGTCCAGCTCCTCCTGAGGCAGCTCGATCGGCCCCTCGGGCGTGGCGCCATCCACGACCGATCGCGGAAGGGACCTCAGAGGCGCTGGAGAACCGCCGCCAGCCACTCTCCCTCCCTGCGCGCTTCCATGAGTCCGAACCCGGCATTCTCGGCGGCCCGCAGCACGTCGGGCCAGTTCGCCTCGATCACCCCGCTCACGATCCACAGTCCTCCCGGGCGGACCGCCCGCGCCGCGTCCGGAGCGATACGGATCAAGACGGCGCTGATGATGTTGCTGAAGGCCGCATCGAACGCGTCTCCCTCGAGCGGCTCGAACCCGTTGCCGACGAGCCACCGACACGGGACCCCGTTGCGTTGCGCATTCTGGCGCGCGACCTCGACCGAAGCCTCGTCGATGTCCACCCCGACCACCTCCGCCGCCCCGAGCTTCGCCGCCGCGATCCCCAAGATCCCGCTGCCGCAGCCCACATCGGCGACGCGCAGCCCGTCCCAGGGAAGTCCGGCCAGCAGCTGCAGGCACAGGCGGGTGGTGGGGTGGTCTCCCGTGCCGAACGCTTGGCCGGGGTCGATCTCCACCTCGACGTCGCCCGGCCCTAAGCTCACCGACTCCCACGACGGACGCACCACGAGCCGATCGCCCACCCGGAACGGCTTGAAGAAACGCTTCCAAGTTTCCGACCAGTCCTGGTCCGGGACTTCCTCCGACTCCACGGTCGCCCCAATCCCCCGCAGCCGTTCGGCCAAGACGGATGCCCTTTCCTCTGCTCCGGGTGCGTCCTCGAGATAGCCCTCGATGCGGGGCGGATCAGAGAGCATCTGGGTACTGGGGCAGCCCGCTTCGGCGAACGCTTCGGCCCAAGGAGACCAGTCCTGGGGTTCCTCAGGAGGGATGGCGGTGATGCGTCGCCAGACTCTCACTTCTTCTTCCGGAAGAGCTTCGCCAAGAACCCCTCTTCCTGCTCCGGGGCTGTTCGACCGTGCAGCGCCTCGTCGAGCTGGCGGACGATCCGCTTCTGCTCCTCGTTGAGGTTCCTCGGCACCTCTACGTTGATCTCTACGAGCAGATCTCCGCGGCGCCCACCGTGAAGGGGCGGGAGCCCGGCGCCCGGCACAGACAGGATCGATCCGGGCTGTGTGCCTGGCGGGATCACGAGCCGCAATGGTCCGTCCAAGCCCTCGATGGTCACCTCGCCCCCGAGGCAGGCCGTCGGAAACGAGACGTTCAGGGCGCTGAGGAGGTTCCGGCCTTGGCGCTCGAACTGGGGGTCGTCCTCGACGGTGACGACGATGTAGAGGTCGCCCGGCCGGCCCATTCCCACTCCGTCGCTGCCTTGACCCGGGATATGGATGGTCGAACCGCTCTCGATTCCCGCCGGAATGTGCACGCTGACCCGGGCGTTTTCGGTGACCAACCCTTGCCCGCGGCAACGGTGGCACGGGGAAGTGATCACTTGGCCAGCGCCGCCGCACTTCGGACAGGTGGTGGAAGTCCGAACCGTTCCGATGAACGTCTGCCGGATCTGGCTGATCGTTCCGGAGCCGCGGCAATGGGCGCAGGTTTCCGGCGGCCTGCCGGCCTCTGAACCCGACCCCATGCAGTCCGGGCACTGGCTCTGGCGACGCACCCGGACCTCCCTCTGGACTCCCGTCACGACATCGGACAGGGTGATGGTGACGTCCGCGCGGAGATCCTCGCCGTCCCGTCCGCGTCGGCGCGTTTGGGTCTGGAATCCTCCACCGAAGAACATCTCGAAGATGTCCTCGATGGATCCGGCGCCGTTGAAGAACGGACCCACCGGCTGTTCGTCCGTGGTGCCGTAACGGTCGTAGCGGGCACGCTTCTCAGGGTCGGAGAGGATGGCGTAAGCCTCTCCGACCTCTTTGAACTTCTCTTCGGCGGTGGGGTCGTTCGGGTTGACGTCGGGATGGTAGGTCCGAGCGAGCCGGCGATAGGCTGACTTGATCTCGTCGGCCGAGGCGTCGCGGGGAACTCCGAGAACCTCGTAGGGGTCCTTCATCGTCCGCAGAGCGCCCAAGGGATGGCGGCTACTCCTCCTCTTCCTCTTCGGCTCCGATGCTCTCCTGCTCCTCGAAGTCGGTCAGGGACATCGAAGCGGTCTCGTCGTCGGTCACCGGCACGTCCTCGTCGGTCTCGTCCTCGAGATCGTCCAAGGTCGTCGGAATTGGCTCCTCGACGTCCTCGTGATCCTCGTCCAACTCCTCCTCGAGCACCAAGAGCGGGTCGACGTGCTCGATCACCACGCCCTTGGTCGGCTCGCTGATGGGAATCACCGACTCCGCGGTCAGCTCGATGTCGTCCAGGCTGAAGTCGGTCCTCTCCTCGATCGCCAGGTCGGTCTTGAACTGCGGCTTGACGTGCTCGCGCGCGATCTCGATCAGGGCGATGGTCAGCGGGTGCTTCGAGTCGGAATCCACGACCGGCGAAATCGCGCCCTCCTTCAGCATCTTGGCCCTCTTCGCGGCGAGGTTGGCCAACACGAATCGTCCGTACGGGAAGTTGTTCAGAACGTCGGGTGAGGGAAACATAGCATCCGAACCGGCGCACTCTGCCGGAAATCCTACTATACCCTGTACGGTGTCTTCGGAGATCGGGTCCCGGGGCGAGACCGAACCATCGGGAACGCGGCGCGTCGGAGCGTGCGTAGGAAAACGACGAGGTGAGCAACGGATGAAGGTGTGGAGAAGCGTCTTGGTCTTGATCGGCTTGACGGCCCTTTGCGCAGGATCCTTCGGGCAGGGAGCCGGGCCGGGTGCGAAGCAGCAGGGAGACGGGCCTCGCGCGCAGCAGGGCCAGCGAGGCCGGTTCATGCAGGCCCTCGAGAAGCTGAAGCTGACAGACAAGCAGAAGCAACAGATCGAGAAGGCGCGCGCCGATTGGATGAAGGGCATGCAGGCGGCGCGGCAGGAGCAGGACCGAGAGAAGCGCAGGGCCAAGATGCGGGAGCTCGGTCAGGCCTTTCGAGCCCAGCTGGACAAGATCCTGACGCCGGAGCAGAAGAAGAAGTTCGACACGGAGCTGCAGAAGATGCGCTCGAACCGCCAGGGAGCACCCGGAGGGCCCGCGGGAGCCGGACCGAACAACCAGCGCTCGGCGGCGGGAGGAC
>FWWL01001970.1_pt1 | contig 45585 bp, 39 predicted proteins | sample 2228331 | NCBI WGS metagenome assembly FWWL01 (sample SAMEA103939775, study PRJEB20133) | metagenome | reverse complement strand
CGGGGCCGGCGTGGTGGGCCGGTCGGGCTCCGCGCCGGAGACGGTCTCCGTCGGGCCGCCCGCCAACGCCCGCGGCGTTGGTCCGGGCGACACGACGCTGGTGGAGTGCGGAGCGCCGCGCGCCGTCCGCCCCGCAGGCTCGGCATAGGCCGCCAACGCGCCGAAGAACCCGGCCGTCGCGCCATCCGCGCCCCGCCCGGTCTCTGCCGGAACCGTAGAGGGGGGCCGCGGGGAAGGTCGCACCGCGGCCGCACGCAGTTGCTGAGCGTCCGATGCGACCGAACCGGAAGTCAGCATCGCTGGCGGGCCTACGGCCGGCTTTTGAAGGGATGCGCCGACGGGGGTCCACGTCGCGAACGGGGCGGAGTCGGGAGCGGATCGCGCAGGACGCTGCGGCGACGCGGAAGCGCCGAGGATACCGGACTTCGGCGTCAACGCGCCGCCATCGACGACGTCGCTCCCGCGGTCGGCGCTCTCCGCGATGGCGCCGTGGGGTCGCACCCGGGGCCCGTCGGATCGGGAGGCCGCTGCGGCATAAGCTGGGCCGGGCCGCAAAGACGCGAGCCCGACTGCCAAGGCGTTGCGGGTCGCTGGGCTTGGCGGCGTAGCGTCGCCTTGCCGAGACCGCCACGCAGTCTCCGTCATACGCTCCGGCGCCGCCATCGGGGCTCTGTCGCGTGCACCCGTCATCAATCGCGAAGGCGGCGCAGGCGCGGGCGCGACGGGCCTGCGCGGCGAGGGCTCGATGGCCCCCTCACCCGCGCTCGGCTCGCGCGATGCCGGAGCGACCGCCGCGTAGAATGGAGCGCGGGCCACCATCGATGTATCGGCGGCCTGTGGGGAAGCGGCCCCGAGAGACGCCCCTGCGCGAGTTTCGACCGAGGGCGTCGCGGCGTACGTGACCGGGACCACCGCCTCTCGCCTCCGGAACGTCGATGTTGCGGCCGCGGGCGCCTCGGCGGCCTGCGCCGGGGCGATCAGGGGTGGCGGACCGTGCCGCGCGAATGGGCCCTCTGCGTGACGTCCGCGCTGGGGGTCCGCCTCGGCTCTCGCGGCGGCGACCACGGACACGTCCGCCGACGGTGAAGCCGGAACCGCGGGCGATGGTCGCGCAGCGGCCGACCCGGCGACCGCGAACCGATCCCTCCGGCTCGACGCGACAGCGGAGGCAGAGGCGTCCATCACGGGCCAAGCCTCTCGTGTCGTCGTGGGATCGGACGCCCGCGGCGGCTCGGCCTGCGACGTCGCTCGAGCGACCTGAGCAGACGGCGCGGCGAACCGCTGAACGGGGACCTCAGCCGGCCCCCTCGGGGTAAGAGGTGCAGATGTCGGAGCCGGCGGCTCAGCTGCCAACGATGTCGGCCAGGTCGGCGCGGGGTCGGAGAGCGCCGTTGGGCCCTGCGCCGGCGCGTCGGCCCGCGCGGGAACCGGAGGAAGCAACGCGCTCGATGTCCGCCGCGGGATCGGCGTCGTCGATGCGTCGGTCAGCGGCGAGGGGCTCAGGTCTATCCAAGACGAGGCCGCGCGCGGCAGGGCTGACGGCGCGGCGACGGTTGCGTCTTGGCGGAGATCGACTGGCCCGGCCCCGGCGGCCCGAGGAGCAGTCTGTGTCGTCGGCGCGGCGGCAAGTCGCCGGATCGGGGACGAGGCCTCGGCAAGCGTCGGCGCCTGAGCTGAAGGCGCAGGCCGGGCGGCCTCCGCGGGTGCTTCGGTACGACTGGGCGGCGTCACCGGGCGCGACGCGCGGCCCGTCGCGTCGAGATCCGAACCCGTAGGCGGAGCCAACCTCGCCTCCTGTCGCGAGATCGCCAAGGCAGGATCGCCGGGTAGGAAGGTCGCAACGACTTGGCGGCCCGGCGCGGCGGCGCTTGGCGCTGCGGCGTCCGACACTATCGCCGTTCCTGCGATCGACCGGACAGCGGTTGGCGCGGGACCGAGGCCTGCGACGCTTGGGTCCAGGGCGTCGGCCAACCTCGGACTCGCGAAGGTCTCGGCGCCGGATTCGGCGGGCGCCGGCGCCGCGGATCGTGTGATCTCCCGCGGGATCGGCGCGGCCGGATCGCGGTCGGATGGCGCCGCGGCCGCCTCGAGCTGGACAACCGACGACACCCCGACGCGCGTCGGACCAGCGGGCTCGTCGGGCGCCGATGTCGGCGCGATGGGCGAGACTTCAGACCCTGCAGCGCTGAAGGGTTCGGCTGCAGGAATCGCAGCGCTGGCGATTTCCCGGCCTGCGACGGCCGGGGCGGCCTCCGGTTTGACCGGGCCCGGCGGTGCGGACGCCGCGGCCTTCGGTTGAATCGGCGTGTCCGGCTCTCGGTGGAGCTCCGTCGCGAGCCCGGGCAGCTGCGGCGAAGCGCTGGTCGCCGGCGTCGCGGCTTCGGTCGGGACTTTCGACGACACCTTTGCCTGCTCTCTGCCAGACCCCGGGCCCGCCAGCTCCGCTGCGGCGACCCGGCTCGCACCTTCGATGATCGATGCGGCCTCCGACTCGACCTGGCCCGGGGAGGAGGGCGCCGCCTGCCACCGTTGAATTGGCGAAGCCCGGTGACCGGGTATTTCGACCGACGCGGCCGCACGCTCGTGCGACGGAGTCGCAACAGCGCTGGGCATCGGCGTCGCGGCTTCTGTTCCCAGCCCCGGGGGCGCGTCCCGGCCCAGGCTCGAAACCTCCAGCTCTGCGGCGCCGGCTTGGTTCAGGTTCTCAACGGTCGGGGCGACGCCGGGTGCGGCTAGACCCGGCGAGTCGAACTCGGCCTGCCTCTGGATCGGCGCAGCCGGATTTGCGGGAACGTTCACCGACGCCACGAGCCTAGGTGGCGGCGGCGCGACGACTGCGCCGGACCCCCGTGTCGCCGCCGCCTTGGACGGCGCCCCTGTCTTCTCTGGGCCGACGGTTCGCGTCGCCTGAGCATCGTGCGGGACCGGCGCCTCGCTCTGTCGCGGGATGGGCGCGACCGGATGGCTCTGCGATGCCGCGGGTGCGACTGGCCCCGACGCGGCCGTCACGGGGATCGAGGCCTTGAGGCTCGGCGTGTCGTCCGTCTCCGCGCGGTGCGGCGCGGCGGCCTGTCGCTGTATCGGCCCAGCCGGTGTCACGGGCGATGCTGTGGCCTCTGGAGTGGGCGCCCGAGACGGCGCCTCCGACAGCGCGTCGGGAGCCGTGACCCGGGGCGTCATCGACGCAGGGGCGTTGCGGGACTGCGGGATGGGCCCGATGCCTCCGGTAGGCGCAAGGTCCGTCGGTGCGTCCCCGCCGGCCGCTGGTGCGGCGACGCCTTGCAACGTCTCGGACGTACCGGACGGCGACGGCGCCCGTTCGCCCTCGACGTCGGCAAACGCACGGAGGATGGGCGCGGCCGTGGTCGGAGCAGCCGCAGGCATAGTCGACGTGTCGGCGGCGAACTCCGGCGCGCCAGTGACAGCAGCGGAGAGAGCGGTGGCGGCATTCGTGGTCGGCGCCTCGCGACGCGGGAAGGTGTTGGAAGGCGGCGGCGCGACCTCATCGCGCGGCGGCGGGAACGGCTCGTCCTCGGGGGCCGCGATTGCGCGCGGCGCCGACGCAGCAGGTCGCAGCTCGCCCGCGGGGGCCTCCTCGAAGCTCACCGCGCCCCATCCGCTGCCGGCCCCGGCCGACGGAAGCAAGGGGCGCACGTCGCCCGGCCCACCTAGCGCCAGCCGGGCGAGCGCCGTGAGAAACTCCGCAGCTATGGGATGGCTCCCAGGTAATAGTCCCGACGCGCCGGGCTCATGGCCAGGATCTCAGTCTCGCCCCAGCCGTAGTGGCGCGCCAGCGCGATGACGTCCTGCAGCGCCTGCTTGGCGCGCGCGTCGAGCTCGGCCCAGAAATAGGTGGCGATGTCGAACAGCGCCGGCCACACGTGTTCGCAGCCCGCGCAGGCGAGCGGGATCGCGACCCGCGCCAGCGGATCAGCGGCGTCCATCTGCTCCTCGACGGCGGCGACCACCTCGGACGGCAGGTCATCCACGTCGATCGCCACGCCGTCGAAGGTGGCGCTCACCACCGCGCTGCGCGTCAGGTGCGCACGCACCTCCTCCAGCCCGCCGCGCCCGCCAGCCCGGGCCAGGTCGGCGCTGGTGAGCAGACGGTGGCGCACGCAGTAGCGCCCTTCCGTCACCTCGAACTCGCGCTCCGTCGGATCGGCATAGTCCTCGATCAGTTCGGCGATCAGCTGCTCGAATTCCAGCGGCTCGCCGCACTTGGGACACTTCACCAGGGCGTTCATCACGGGCCCCACGACCGATTGGCGCAGCGCGAAGAGGCGCGCGTTGCGCTGGCCGATGCTCAGGTTCGACAGGGCGTCGGCGGAGAGCTCGGGCAGCGCCGGCTCCAGCATGATCAGGGCCCGCTGCCAGTTTGGGCGCCGCTGTCCGAGGTCCCAGACGCGCACCATGTCGGCGGGTGCGAGCGTCTTCATGTTCAGCTGGCCGGCAGAGTGAAGCTCGGCTCATCCGGCTCGGTGACGGAGGTGTCGCGTTCCCAGCCCTCGTTCTCGAGCTTCAGCATCTGGATGGCCACCGCGTTGCCGTTAGCGTCCATCTCGGGCAGCGCGGTGAACTCGGAGGGCCAACAGCGGTAGATGTTATAGGCGAGCACCTTCTGGCCGGCCTCGTTGTAGACCTCGAGGATGATGTCCTTGCGGAAATCGGCCAGCGAGACGTCCTGGTTGCCGGTCCCGCCCTGCTGATCGTCGATCGTGGAGTTGTGATAGTCCCAGACCTTGTTGGCCCACTGCTCAAACGCGGGGTCGTGGGTGACGCCGCGCTCCATCGTGATCGCCTCGTACTCGCTCTGTCCGGGCATCCGGCGCGGCGTCGTCGGGTCGCCGCCGGCGCGATGGGTGATCACCTGGGTGGTACGGGTGAGCGCGCTCACCTTCGAGATCCCGGCGACGTACTTGCCGTCCCACTTCAGCCGGAACTTGAAGGTGCGGTAGGGGTCGAACCGGTAGGTCGCCTTCGGAAATTCGGTGTTCGTAGGCATGCGGGTTCCTGTGGGTTGGCAAGGGCCGGCGCGATCAGGCCGGCGACGCGCCGCCGGCCGTCTGCTGGATCTGGATGACGACGAACTCGGCCGGCTTCACCGGAGCGATCTGAACCTTGATGTTGACGACGCCCCTGGCGATGTCGTCCGGCAACGTGGTGGTGGCGTCGCAGGTGACGGCGTAGCTGTAGAAGGCTCCCTGCCTCGACAGGCCGGCCAGGAACGACGACACCATCAGCCGCAGCGACGACCAGAGCGCCTCGTCATTGGGCTCGAACACCGCCCACTGCGTCGCCTGCATCAGGCTGTTCTCGATGAACAGTGTGAGGCGGCGCACTGGAACGTACTTGTAGTCGTCGTCGAAGGCGTCGGCGCCGCGCAAGGTGCGGGAGCCCCAGACCACCGGCCCGATGATCGGGAAGTTGCGCAGGCAGTTGACGCCCAGCGGGTTCAGCTGCCCGTTCTCCTGGTCGGTGAGGTTGACCTCCAGCGCCGTGACGCCCGCCAGGCCGCACTCGATGCCCGCCGGGGCCTTCCAGACGCCGCGGCGGACGTCGGTGGCGGCCATGACGCCCGCCACCATGCCGCAGGGCGCGAACACCGCCTGGGCGTTGGTCAGGGTGTCGATCCGCTTCACGCGCGGGAAGTAGACGGCGGCGCTGGTGGCCACCTCGATCCCGGCCGCGTTCTCACCGGTGATCCCCAGGGACTCGGGATCGATCTGAGAAAGCTGGCCCTGCTTGGCCTTGTGCATCCAGTCGACCGGCGGGTCGACGATAAACAGGGCCCGGCGGTCAGTGCAGTACGCGGCTGCCGCCTGCTTCACGGGCGCGGGCAGGTCGATGTCCACGTCGTCGGTGATCCGCTGGTCGGGCGGGATACACAGCAGGTTGAACAGGCTGGCGTGCTCCAGCAGGTAGATGCCGGTCTTCTGGTCGGGGTCTCCGATGTAGGTGCCCATCTCGAGGAAAGTTCCGTCGTCGCCGCCCACCCCCGCGGCCACCGAGCCGGGCCCCGGCGGCAGGTCCGAGAGATTGGCGACGCGGGCCAGGAGCGACTGCTCCTTCAGCACGCGGTCCAGGCGGTTCGGGAAGCCTGCGGCCGCGCCGTCGCTTCGCACCGAGACGTTGATGTAGCGCTCGGGCGCGCCGACCGCCTGGCCACGCGCATTGACCTGCTTGATCGTCAGGTTGAAGAGGTCGTCCGCCGTCAAGCCGTACGCCGCGAACTGCTTCGCCGTGGCGGTCGTTATGCCCAGGTTGTCGACCTGGGCGACGAGTTGGTTCCCCCAGGCGCCCGGGTTGGCGGCGCTCAGGGTGAGCGGCGGTTTCAGCGTGATGCTCGTCGCCTGCGCAAGCGCGCTGGACGCCTCGGGCAGGAAGTAGATCGTCCCGCTGAACGGATCGACGTAGCGCACCACGTAGGGGCCGTCGGGATCGCCCGGGGCCGAGAACGTGCAGCCGACGTCGACCACGCCGCTGCCCCCGGGGCTCAGGGTCACCGTTGTCGACGTGGCGCCCGGTTTAGGCGCCTTGGGGACCCAGCCTTGCGGCGGCGGGCGGATGAACGCGGGCGAGCAGCAGTGGCAGCCGTCGGGATCGAGCGGCAATCCGTCGAGGCTCCTGAAATCGATCGACGCCGGACCCTTGCCGGGCGGATAGAACTTGGTGACGACGTAGACCCGCGGCTTCGACCCAAGCGTAAACTGGTCGCCCGCCAAGGGTGCGCCGGTCCCGTTGATCAGTGTCACGTTGCCGGTCGTCGGCGCGCCGCCCGGGGTGAAGGCGTCGGACTGCCAGCCCTGCGGCATCGGCAGCGGCTGGGGGGGGCCGACGTTCGCGGCGGTTCCGTAGAGTACAATCGACGTGGGCGCGGGCGCGACGGTCACCTGCACGCTCAGCGCCGTGGGGTCGGTTCCGCTGACGACGGGCTCGCTGATGATGGCGTAGGGCGTTGCGTCGGATCCGAACGTCAGGACATCGCCCAGCTCGGGAATGCCGCTGCCGCCCAACAGGGTGACCTTGCCTTGGCTGACGCTGGCCACGATCCAGCCGTTGGGCTGGGGGGCGGCCTTGAACTGCATCGCCGTGCACTTGTTGAACGCCTTCGCCAGCCCCGGCACGAAGCTCATGGTGTTGGCGGTCTTCTTGGTGGGATCGCCGGGCGTGTAGGCGGTCACCGTGTACTGCTGGGAGCGGTCGCCGTTGACGAAGAACGTCTGTCCGACGTCGGGCTCGCCCTCGGCGTTCTCCGAGGTATTGACGGCCATCTTGGTCGTGCCGGCCGTGACATTGGCGTCGATCACCCAGTTCACCGGAAGCGGCGGCGGCGTGTCGGTGAAGCGCATCATCGCATAGCCGTCGCTGAGCTCCGTGGGCTCGAACAGCCGGCAAATGATCGCCTGCGCCCCGCCGTTGGCGAAGAAATCCTGGACGGCGTAGCTCATCGGATAGTCATGGCTGAGCCCGCCATAGAAGCGGGCGTAGTCGCCGAAGTTGAAGATGGTGGTCGGCATGTCGACCGGACCGACCGGGGCGCGCCCGACGAAGGCGGCGATGCTGGTCGCGACGGGCGTGACGGTGTGGTTGCCGCTGGGGATTTCTTCCAGATACACGCCCGGATAAGTGACGGTGACAGGCATCGCGGTCCTCTGCTGGAGTGCGGCGCCTCCGGCGGCGCCGGAGGCCTAGGCTGGCGGACGCAATTCTCGAGCGGCGCCGCGTCGGGGCGCGGCGCCGGCATCAGGCTTCGTCGATGGCCTCGACGCCGGCCCAGAAGGCCTGATTGGCCTCGCCGTCGCTGGTCAACTTGGCCGCCTCGGCGATCTCGACCGCTGTCACATAGGCGGCGTAGGCGCCGATCAGCGCGCCGGCCGCTGTGGCCAGGCCCGTAGCGGCGGCCTGCACCGTCGTCTCATAGGTCGAGAGCGCCTGCCCGACCTCCTGCTGCATCGTGTAGAAGAGCATCAGGTCGCGGCTCTGGAACGCGTTCGACTTGTCGTTGAAGGTCTTCACGTCTGCGCTGGCAGAGGCGGTGAGCGTCACGCCGGCGTTCTTCACCGCGAACCCGTAGCCGGCCACGGCCGCCTTCCACGTCTCCTTCGCCGCCAGGTACGCGGAAGCCGCCGCCTGCACGGCGACGTCGCGAGTATTTTCCGAGGTGTTCAGGTCCAGCGTCTGCTGCAGAGCCAGGGTTGCAACCTGGTCCGCGTCAACCGGTCGGATCGGTTCATCAGCAGGCTGCGCGGCGCCGCTTGTTATTCTGTCGAAGAGGTTGTCAACATTCGACTCGATGTCTCCGGATACTTTTTCGGGGTCGAGAGCTGCGAAATAGCTCACCGACTCCGCGATTCGAGACAGGAATGGATCGGTCAGTATGCCTTGATTTACTTCAGACGAAGTCGCAGCCGCGGCAGCGGACATTTAGGCCCCTCCCCGATTACGGATCGATCCTTATGAACGAGCCGATCAGCAATTGATTTCGCAGAGACGCAACCTTGTCAACTTGTAGTAGCGAATATTCTCAATGACTCGGTTTGGATGTCTCCGCCGAGGACGTTAACCTTTTGATCGGATTGCGATGATGGCCGCGGGAACGATGCGCTCGGCGTCGAGCGCGCCCTGGCCTCACCCTATTCTGCCGGGGTGGCAGATGAACCGCCCGGCGTCGCCGATCTCCAGCTTAGGCTGCGAGCATGAGGTCCATGGCTGGTCAGGCTCGTGGACCATCGTCACTTGATGCTGCGCTCGCAGCGGGGCCCATCTCGACACAGTGTTGAGATCGCTCCGACAACAATGGCCCCGCGCACAGAGGTCCGCTAAGCGGCCGGCGCTCGTACGTCGTTCAGGCAGGGAAGCTGGTGACCGGCTTCGAGTCTCAGCGGACGCTCAGACTCCAGCGCCCCAAATCGAACGCCATCCCCGGGCTTGTCCCTGAAAGCCATTCCATCGGGGCAAAGCGACGGAAGCAGCGCCGGAGCGGCCTGCCGGTCACCCCGGCTCAGAGCCCCAGCTGGCGGGCGATGATGTTCTTCTGGATCTCGTTCGTGCCGCCGTAGATCGTCTGGGCGCGGGTGAAGAAGTAGCTGGCCGTGCCCGGCGCGGCGAAGGCCGGGATGTCCTCCAGCCCGGCGCGCCAGTCCGCGCGCTCGCGATCGGCGAAGAAGGGCTGCGCGTAAAGGCCGGCCAGCTCCAGGTAGCGCTCGGTGATCGTCTGGGCCGTCTCGGTCGCGGCGATCTTGATGATCGAGGCCTCGTCGCCGGGCGCCTCACCGTTGGTCAGCGGCGCCAGCGCGCGCAGCGTCGTCATCTCCAGGCACATCAGGTCGATCTCGGCCTCGGCCGTGCGACGCCGCAGACCCGAGCCCTCCCGCGCCAGCTCGTCGCCCCAGGGCGCGTCGGCCGAGGCCTCGCGCAGCGCCTCCAGTTGGCGCCGCTTGCCGGCCACGTGGGCGTACGAGGTCCGCTCATGGTTCAAGAGGTGCCGCGCATAGGTCCAGCCCAGGCCCTCGTCGCCGATGCGGTTCTCGACCGGCACGCGGACGCCGGTGAACGTGATGCTGTTCAGGTGGTGGCCGCCGTCGATGGTGATGATCGGCTTCACCTCGATCCCCGGCGTGGTCATGTCCATGCAGAGGAAGGTGATGCCCGCCTGCTTCTTGCCCTCGTCCGAGGTCCGCACCAGGCAGAAGATCCAGTCGGCGTAGTGGCCGTTGCTGGTCCAGGTCTTCTCGCCGTCCACGATGTAGTGGTCGCCGTCGCGCACGGCGCGGGTGCGCAGCGACGCGAGGTCCGAGCCGGCGTCCGGTTCCGAGTAACCCTGAGCCCAGAAAGTGCGCGACGACAGGATGTCGTCCAGCCAGCGGTCCTTCTGCGCCTGCGTGCCGAAGGTGTAGATGACGGGCGCCACGTACAGCAGCCCCATGGGCGACACGTTGGGCGCGCCGGCGCGTTCCAGCTCCTCGTCGAAGATGAAACGTTCGGCCACGGTCCAGCCGGTGCCCCCGTAGGCCTTCGGCCATCCCGGCGCGAGCCAGCCCTTGGCGCTCAGCGCCCGTTCCGAGGCGACAAGGTCGGCCTTGTCCAGCGTCTGGCCGTTGGCGAGCTTGGCCAGGATGTCCTGCGGGTACTCGGTCTGGAAGTACGCCCGGATGGTCGCCCGGAACGCCTCGTCCGCTTCGCTGGGTTCAAGGTTCACGCCGATCTCCCGTCCATCCGCAAGGTCGCGCGACTTGAGCCCACTCGCCCTTGCGTCAGGCCAGCGCGAACTGCCCGGCGCTTGCCGGTGGCCGGGCCAGGTCTTCGCCAGGCCGCTAAGCCACCCCCAGCTTCCCGCGCTCACCGTCGCGGGGCCTCGCCAGGTCTTCCGCCGTCAGGAAGTCCGTCAGGTCCTCGGGCTCCAGGAAGGGCCGGATTTCCATCATCGCCGGGGTGTCGCTCAAGGCGGGCGAGCGCTTGGCCCATTCCACGGCCTCGTCCATGTCCTTGACCTCCCAAATCTGGAAGCCGGCGATCACGTCCTTGGTCTCGGTGAACGGCCCGTCGATGACGGTGCGCCGCGGGCCGTCGACCGCGACGCGCTTGGATTGCCGGGTCGGCTTGAGACCGGCCGCGGCCACCAGGACGCCGGCCGCGGCCAGATCCTCCATGAATCTGTCCATGGCCTCCCAGGCCTCGGGCGAGGGCGGCGCGCCCGCTTCACTGGCCGCTTCGGCGAACCCGAACACCATCACCCGCATCGCTTGTCTCCCTCGAACCTGTTTGCGTCTCGCTGGGACGACGAACCGGGGCGTTCGCAAGCCGACATCCTTGCCGCAGATTCTTTGCGCGTGCTCCCCAACCCCGAGCCCGCGAGCTAAGGAGGCCCCATGTCCGCCACCCCACCCCCTGGCGCCCGGGTCTCGCCGTCCACGGCGCGCAATCGCGCGCCGATCCTTGAGGTGCTGGCCCCGCGCCTGCCCGCCCTTGGCCTCGTGCTGGAGATCGCCGCCGGGGCCGGCGAGCATGCCGTCCACAACGCCGCCGCCCTGCCCCACCTGCAGTGGCGACCCACCGACCCGGACGCCGAGGCTCTGGCCAGCATCGCCGCCTGGCGCGATCACGCCGCTCTCCCGAATCTCCTGCCGCCCCTGCGTCTCGACGCATCCGACCCGGACAATTGGCCGGTCGCCCAGGCCGACGCGATCGTGAACATCAACATGATCCACATCTCGCCCTGGTCGGCGACACAGGGCCTGATGGCGGGCGCCGCGCGCGTGCTGCCGCCGGGCGGGCTGCTCTACCTCTACGGTCCCTACCTGGAGGCCGGCGTCGAGACCGCGCCCAGCAATCTGGCCTTCGACCAGAGCCTGAAGGATCGCAACTCCGCCTGGGGTTTGCGCCGCCTGGAAGAGGTCGCCGCGCTCGCCTCCGAGTGCGGCCTCAGGCTGACCGAACGGCTTGCGATGCCCGCCAACAACCTCTCGCTGATCTTCCGGAAGACCTAGCCCAGCGCCTTCTTCGCCGCGGCCTCGACCGCCTCGCGCGGGATCAGGCGGATGGTCGAGCTGGCCTTGGCCAGCACCTTGCCCTCGGGGTCCACCAGCCGGCCCTCGGCGAAGCAGGTGGCGCGTCCGCGCCGCTCGATCCAGCCCTCGGCGGTCACGCGCCCCGGCCGCGCGGGGGCGAAATAGCTGACCTTCAGCTCCAGCGACATCGGGGTCATCTCAGGCATCAGCGAGATGGAGGCGTGCGCCATGGCCGCATCGATCCAGCCGCACACGAAACCGCCCTGCGCCACGCCGCCCGAGTGGCACATCTGCGGGCCAACCTCGTACTCGATAACCGCCTTGCCGCCCTCCAGGCTGACCACCCGCACCTGGCCCAAGGTCGACTGCAGCGTGGCGGCGACGGCGTCGGACATCTGGTTCTCTCCCGCATACGCGTACGCTCTTCCATACGCGTACGACTGATCCCATATGGTGGCCTAAGTTTAGAACCACTTCGCAAGGACCATGAAGAACCACCTTCGCACCTTCACCCTGCTCGCGGCCATGACGGCCCTGTTCCTGGGCGTCGGCTATCTTATCGGCGGGGCTACCGGCATGTTGATCGCCTTCGTGCTGGCGGCCGGCATGAACGTGTTCAGCTACTGGAACGCCGACAAGATCGTGCTCTCCATGTACCGAGCCACCGAGGTGGACGCCTCGCACCCTGAGCCGCTGGTCCGCACCTATGTGAACGACGTGCTGGAGCTGGCGGCCCGCGCCAACATGCCGGCGCCCAAGGTCTATGTGATCGACCAGGACCAGCCGAACGCATTCGCCACCGGCCGCGATCCGGCGCACGCCGCCGTGGCCGCCACGCGCGGCCTGCTGGGCATGCTGGACCGTCGCGAAATCCGCGGCGTGATGGCCCACGAACTGGCGCACGTGAAGCATCGCGACACTCTGACCATGACCATCACCGCCACCATCGCCGGCGCGATCGGCATGCTGGCCAACTTCGCGTTCCTGTTCGGCGGCCGCGACGAGGAAGGCCGCCCCACCGGCATTCTAGGCATGCTGGTGATGATGATCGTGGCGCCGATGGCGGCGGCCCTTGTGCAGATGGCCATCAGCCGCGGCCGCGAGTACGAGGCCGACCGCGAAGGCGCCGAGATGGCGGGCGATCCCCAGGCGCTGGCCTCGGCCCTGCAGAAGATCGACGCCTACGCCCGCGGCGGCTACTTCAATGCCGACGCCGAGCGCAATCCGGCCACGGCCCACATGTTCATCATCAACCCGCTGGCCGGCAGCGGCACGGACAACCTGTTCTCGACCCACCCGGCCACCGAGAACCGCGTCCGCGCTTTGTTGAAGATGGGCGAGCGGCTGGCGGTGAGCCGGATGCGCCCCAGCGCCGTGCCCCTGACGGGCTCCCGCCGCCCCGGACCCTGGAGCTAGCGGGCTACTCCATCGCAGCCAGCGGCCGCGCCTTTTCGGCGCCGGCGATCAGAGCCCGGGCCTCGGCCGAGGCTCGGGTCGCGTCGATCCGGCCGTCGGCGATCTCGTCGGCCAGGCCCATGAGCTTCGGACCCGTCACCGATCCGGACTGAGCCTCCTCGGTCACCCGCACGCCGCCGCCCTTGGCGATGGCCTGGTCCCAGGCGCCTCGCACGTCAGCCCAGTAGCCCTTCGTCTTGGCCCAATAGTCGTCGGCGGCGGCCACGTTGTAGGCGTTGAACCGCTCGTAGGTGTTGATCACCACCTCGTGCACGTAGGTCACCGGCTTGCCATCGCGCACGCCCACCTTCGCGTTGTCCTGCTCGTGAACCCAACCGCTCGGCGTCAGGGCATGGCGATTCACCCCGACGTACCAAGTGTAGACGGGGTGGCGCACGGCGTCGCGCCGGGCCAGGGGGCGCAGGGTCTGGTCGCTCTGCCAACGGGCGACACCGTGATCGTACGCCCATTTGCCGACGCCGCCGTAGCGGGGCGAGTCGTCGGTCTGCCATACCGTCTGGGACCAGGCGCCTTTGCGTTGGCCCGCCGGCACGGCCTTCTGGATCCAGCGTCCGGCGCTCTCATACACCACCACCTTTGCCGGCTCGTACGTCCAGTCCTGACGCCAGTGCTTGACGATGACGGGCTTCCTGTCCTCGCCCTCGATGACCAGCATGTGCTGGAGGCTGATGAAGTCACCGCGATCCTCGACCACGCGCACCACCTCGTGGCCGCCGCTCCTCTTCGGCTCCAGCGGCTTGTAGTCGGGCACGAACGCCGCCGTCTCGCGCATATCGAAGCGCACCTTGTAGTCGCCGGCCATCGCCAGGATCGACTGCCGGTCCTGCTCGGGCGGCCTGCCGGCGGCCAGAGCGGGTGCGGCGGTGGTGATCGCAATGGCGAAGCTGAGGCAGGTTCGGCGCATCATCATAGACGTGTCCTCCGTCAGAAGTCGTAGGTGAGCGAGAGCGAGACGTTGCGCCCGGGCTGGGTGTAGGCGTCGCGGCTGGCTGCCGTCGACGAAAGGCCCCGCGCGTCGTTCCAGTAGGCGTATTTCGCGTCGCCGAGATTGAAGACGCCGGCCCGCGCGGTCAGGCCGTCGACCACACGCCAGAAGGCGGTGACGTCGACCACGGTCGAGGCGGTCGGGCGGAAGCAGGTCGGCGTGCAGGTCACCGCCACGCGATCGGCGTCCTTGCGCTCGGTGCGCACCACGGTCAGTTCGCCGCCGAACCGTCCTTCGGCGTCGCGATAGCTGACGCCGGCGGTGACCTTTACGGGGTCGACCGAGTCCAGCGGGGCCTTGTTCGGATTGTAGCTGTCGCCCTTGGCGTATGAGGCGCCCAGGAAGGCGCCCAGGCCGTTCTCCAGCCGCAGTCGCGCGCGGCCCTCGATCCCGTGGATCTTCACCTTGCTGAAGTTCACGTACTGGAAGACGCCAGGGTTGGCGGGCGTGAAGGCCCCCGCCACCTGCAGCTGCTCGATGAAGTCTCTGTACTCGCCTGAGAACCCCGTAACCTCGACCGACCACATCGGAGACACCCATCGGGCCCCCAGTTCGAACGCCTCGCTGGTCTCCGGCTTCAGGTCCGGATTGGGCAGCGAGAGGTAGTTCTGGATCGGGTTGGCGAAGACGTTGTTCACCTGGGCCGGCGCCGGCGCCTTGAAACCCCAGGCATAGTTGGCGAACAGCCGCGTCCGTTCGGTCGGCTTGAACACAACGCCCAGCTTCGGCGAGACCCGACCGTCCGATGAGTCGGCCGGCGCGAAGTTCGGCAGCAGCGGGTCGGTCTCCGGGTTCAGATCGTAGTGGTCGTAGCGGATGGCGGGGTAGATCATCAGCCGGCCGTCGGCGAAGGCGATCTCGTCCTGCACGAACGCGCCCACCAGCGTATAGTCGGTGAGCGGGAAGGCCCGGGTCGGGAACAGCTCGCCGGCTGGCGGGACAGTCCCGTCTCGCACGCCCGTCTGGCGGGTCTTCGAGGCGTCGACGCCGTAGATCAACCGGTGTTCCACACCGCCCAGCGCGAACCTGCTCTCCAGCTGCGCGGCCACGCCATAGACGCGGTTATTGAAGGTGTTCAGCCGGGTGCGGTCTGCCGAGACATTGCGGTCCTCGCCGGTGAACTGCACCGACTTCGAGTCCTGCCAGTAGGCCGACCACAGGATGCGGTCGACGGAGCTGCCCTCCAAGGTCAGGCGCTGGTCCAGGGTCACACGTCGGCGCGAGATGTCGTCGGCCGCCTTCAGCGCCAGCACGCTGGTCGCGGCCAGCGGCGGCTTGGCGATCCCGCTCAGCACCGTCGTCTTGATATCGCGATCGAAGTGCTCGGCGCTCAACCGGATGCGATTGTTGTCCGAGGGCTCATAGACCACCTTGCCCAGCACCGAGCGGGTCAGGACGTCCTGTGGGTTGGCCTTCGTGCGGTCGGTGTCGGCCGAACTGTTGCGGCCTTGCGTCTCGGTCTCGTGGCCTTCGCGGTAGGTGTAGGCGATCATCGCCGAGACCTGCCCCCGGCGTCCGGCCAACACCGTCGCGCCGCCGACGCTGCCGTCGGCCGAACCGTAGACGCCGCGCACCCGGCCCCCGAAGCTGGCGGGCCCCTCGAGGAAGTCGGCCGGATCCTTGGTGGTGAAGCTGACCGCGCCGGCGACACCGTCGCTGCCATAGAGCGCCGAGGCGGGACCCCGTAGAATCTCCACCGACTTCATCAGGTCGAGGTCCTGATAGTCGCCGCGCCCCGCCGCCTGCGCGCCGAACGTGAACCCGTCGGGCACACGCACGCCGTCGACCTGGATCAGCACCCGATTGCCTTCCAGGCCGCGGATGTTGAACCCGGCGTTGCCGTCGCGGCCTGTCGCGCCCAGCGCCGCTCCGAACCGCGTCGGGCTGGACTGGACCGAGACGCCGGGCTCCAGCTTCACAACGTCGCGGATGTCGGCCGCCAGCCGGTCTTCCAGGTCCTCGGCAGAGATCACGCTGACCGTCGCCGGGACCTCGCTCTGGGGCTTCTCGGTGCGGGCGCCCAGCACGGTCACAGGGTCGACCGAGGCGGCCTCGCCCTCCTCGTCTGCAAGGGCCGGCATGGCAGCGAGCACGAACGCCGAGGCGAAGCCGAACAGGGCAGGGCGCATGAGGGGCCGATCTCCTAGCTGATCCGGCTGCGCTCTTATTGCGACTGCTTCTGAGAATCAATCGCAATTTGTATCGAGACATGTTGCAGGTGCGACAATTTGGCGGCGACACGATTTCGCCGCCATAGGGCAGGCTACCTCCTGCGGGTTGAATCGCGCCGCAGGTTCGGCTCAACCTCCGCGTTTGGCAGGGTGCATCCAAACTCGGGAACTTCGTCGTTCCATAGAAGATTGGTTATCGAGTTGAGCACGCCCATGACGACTCTGAAGCACACCCTCGATATCGATGCGCCGCCCGGCGAGGTCTGGCGGGTTCTGACCACGCCCGAGTTGATTCGCGAGTGGGCGGCCGCCTACCAGGACGGCCTGCACATCCGCACGTCCTGGCGCGAAGGCGACGAAGTCACGTGGAAGGAGGCTGATGGCCGCACGCGCGCCCGGGGCGCCGTCACCGCGATCCGCCCCGAGAAACTGCTGAAGTTCGAGTACACCGAGGGCGCCGTGGCGCCCGAAGGGCGCTCGTTCTGCGACACCTTCGAGATCACCCAGAACGGCCGGATGACCCGGCTCGACTTCACGACCGGCCCCTACGTGGCCAGCGAGGCGCGGGTCCTCGAACGCCAGGCCGAGGAGGCCATCCGCGAGATCAAGAGCCTCGCCGAAGAATCCGCCCAGATCCACGGCGTCCGCTAAGGACGCCCCCTTCTCTCGGACCGGGAGAAGGGGATGCCGTATTTCGCGCCTAGAAGACCTCGCCCACCATCTCCTCGCTCCTGGCCCAGAGCGCCTTGGCGCGCTCTGCGTCGATAGCATACGGGCGGACGCCGCCGCGCAGGCTGTCGTCATCGACCACCTCGGCCACGTGGCAGTCCTCGCAGTAGCGGCCGCCCACAGCCTCGGCCGGGGCCACCACGCCTGCCCACACCGAGGTCGAGGCCCCCTGCGGGATGGTCTTCCAGCGGAACGCCGGGGCCCCGCCGGCCGGCGTCGCTTGGGTCGCGGCGGTCAACATCTGCTGGCGCACCTCTTCGGTCATGTAGCGGCCAAGCTCGGTCTGTATGCCCCCAGGATGCACAGCGGTCGCACGGACACCGCGGTCCCTGTGGCGCCGATCGAACTCCACCGCGAACAGCACGTTGGCAGTCTTCGAGCGGCCGTAGGCGATGAACTCGGCATAGGGCGTGCGGTCGAAGTTCGGGTCGTCCAGGTCGATGTCCGAGAATCGGTGGCCGGCCGAGGAGAGATTCACCAGCCGCGAGCCTGGCGCGAACAGCGAGGCGATCCGGTTCACGAACACGAAGTGGCCCAGGTGGTTGGTTCCGAACTGGGTCTCGAAGCCATCGACCGTCTTGCCGAAGGGAGTGGCCATGACGCCGGCGTTGGCGATGGCCAGATCGAACGGCTTGCCCGCCGCGACCAGCCTGTCGGCCGCCGCCCGGGCGCTGGCCAGCGACGCCAGGTCCAGTTCGATCAGCTCGAGGCCGGGAATGCCTGCGGTCGCCGCCTTCGCCTTGTTCAGGTCGCGGGCCGCACCGGTCACCTGCGCGCCATGCGCCGCCAACACGCGGGCCGTCTCGACGCCCAGGCCCGCCGACACGCCGGTGACCAGAACGCGCTTGCCGGTCAGGTCGACGCCCTCCAGCACCTCGTCTGTCGTGCTGTCGTGTCCGAAGGTCTTGCTCATGATGGTTCTCCACATCGTGACGCCTTGCCAAGGCCGCGCCGTTGTCCGTGAAGTTGGCGGCGCCCGCCAGCGGGCGCGCGCCCGATCGCCTCGAACCGTTGCCTGATCCTCTCACCGATGTCCTTCGTGCGCGCGCGGCCCTTGCGCATCCAGGCATCCGATCCGATCATCGGCGCATGGCCGACCTGCTCGAACCCCTGCGCGCGACAGCGCTGCGCCACGCCACCGCCACCCGCAATGCGACCCCGCTGCCAGGCCTGTTCATCCATCGGGCCGAGGCGCCTTCAGGCCTGGCGTCGGGCGTCTATGAGCCGATGGTCTGCCTGGTGCTTCAGGGCGCCAAGGAGGTGCTGATCGGCGACCAGGTGCTGCGCTACGATCCGCAGGGCTACTTCATAGCCTCGCTCGACTTGCCGGCCGCGGGCCGGATCATCGAGGCCAGCCGCGAGCAACCCTATCTGGCGGTCAGCCTGCGCCTGTCGCGCGATGTGCTGGCCTCGCTCCTGCCCAGCGTCCCCGCCCCGCCCGAACGGCCGGATGTCCGGGCCCAGGCGTTCGCGGTCAGCCCTGTCACCCGCGACCTCGTCGATCCGTGGACCCGGCTGATCGCCCTGCTCGACACCCCCGCCGATCTGCCGGTCCTGGCGCCGCTGATCGAGCGCGAGATCCTGTACCGCCTACTCCAGGGGCCGCAGGGCCCTGTGCTGCGCCAGATCGCCACCGGCGACAGCCGCCTGTCCCGTGTCCGCCGCGCCGTCGAGTGGATCCGCACCCACTTCGACCGGCCCATGCGCGTGGAAGACCTGGCCGACCTGGCGGGCATGAGCGCCGCCTCGTTCCACCGCCACTTCAAGGCGGCCACGGCCATGAGCCCGCTGCAGTTCCAGAAGACGCTCCGCCTCCAGCACGCCCGCAGCCTGCTGATCGCAAGTCGCGACGTCAGCCGCGCCGGCTACGCCGTGGGCTATGAAAGCGCCTCGCAGTTCAGCCGCGAATATGCGCGCCATTTCGGCGCGCCGCCGGCCCGCGACGCCGTGCGCTTGCGTGGCGAAACCGCGCCCCTCGAAGCCCTGACCTGACCGGGTTGACGCCACGGGCGGCTTGGCAGGGCCGACGCGGATGGGGCAAGGTCCGCCGCGATGCCTGACGAACGCAAGAGAGACCGCTACGCCATCCGCCCGGACAAGTCCGGTTTCACGGTCTTCGTCATCTGGACCAGCGAGCCGGCGATCGTCGGGGGCGCGCCCCAGGTGGGCCTGTCCGAGGAAGACGCCCGCCACACGCTGGGCCTGCTCAACGAACAGTCCCGGCGGGGCGACTCCTCGATGCGTCGCAATCCCTGAGGCGTGCGCTCAGCCCAGCGCCGCCAACTCGGCCTTCTGCTTCCTCGTCAGCCCGTCACAGATGAGCCGGTAGCTGGCCTCAGCCAGCCGCAGGATCTCATCGGCCGGCACGTCGCTGTCCAGGTCGATGCTGATCCAGAACCGCCGGTCCAGGTGCGAGCGGTGGCCGACGCCCGCGTACTGCTCGCGCAGGATCTCGGCGAGGTGGGGATCGCATTTGACGATCACGTTCTGGGGCCCGCGCGCCGCCAGGATCGCGAACATCTTGCCCATCACCTTGTAGAGAATCACCAGCGGCTCGCGGCCGCGCGAGGCGGTCATCGGCTCGCCCACCGCCCCCGGCAGCGCCTCCAGCCGCGCCTGCAGCGCCCGCGTCTGTGGACCCAGTTCCATGGCCGGAGCCTAGGACCGGGTTCAGGCCTTGGCCAGTTGCTCACCCATCAACCGGTGCAGCAGATTGATGGCCTTCAGCGGCCGGATCATCACCTTGAAGTGGGAGATCCGCTGGCCGTCCGGCGTGCATTCGATCAGGTCGACGCCGTTGATCGTGATCCCCTGAATCTCTGTCTCGAACTCCAGCACCACGCCGGAATCGTTCGCCCATTCACGGGTGTAGCGGAAGCCCTCGCCCCCGAGCACCGACAGCGCCCCGACCAGATACTTGAACGTGATCTCGCGCCCGCGCTGCGGCGTATGCACCACCGGGCTCTCGAAGACCGCGTCTTCATCCAGCAGCGCCCAGAGCGCCTTGGTGTCATGACTCTCCATATAGGCGCGCCAGCCGTCGATCGCAGGCAAGGTCATGCGATGTTCCCCCAGAGGCCAAAGACAATCAGGCCCAGGCTGACCGCATAGAGCGCCCAACCCGGATGGCGGCCGCGCGTGCCCCAGAAGTTGCCGACCACGGCGAACAGATACGACGATCCGACCAGCAGGCCCACCGCCAGCTTGGCCTGCGGCGCTACCGCCGTGACGGCCACCACCACCAGGGCTGCCCCGCCCAGCAGCCAGTTGAACGTGGAGTACTGCAGCAGCGCCGCCGTCAGCCGCCGGATCACCGGCGACAGCCGCGTCTGCGCGGTCACCGGCGCCACCATCAGCTTCTGGGTCAGCACGCCGTGGACCACCGCCACGCCGCCGCCGATAACCCCGGCCCAGAGGAGGGCCCAGTCCTGAATCTGCATCACCATACACACATGTATGGTGATGGCGCTTGGCGAGTCAATACACTCGTGTATGGTTTGTTCGATGACCCCAAAGCGGCTCTCCCGAAACGCGTGGTTGCGCCACGGCCTTCTCACGCTGGCGGGCGAGGGGCACAACGGGCTGAAGGTGGGCGCTATGGCCGCGGGCCTGGGCGTCTCGCGCGGCAGCTTCTACTGGCACTTCGCCGACATCGACGACTTCCGCACGCAGCTACTGGCCGCCTGGCGGAAGGCCACGACCGATCAGGTGATCCACGACCTCGACGCTCGCGCCGCCGGCGCTGGCGGCTTGCAGCGGCTGCTCCAGCGCACCATGCGCCCGGGCCGCAGCCTCGAGCGCGCCGTCCGCGCCTGGGCCGCCGAAGACCCGCAGGTCGCCGCCGCCCTCGCCGAGGTCGACAGTCGCCGCCTGGCCCGGGTCGAGACCCTGCTCACCGACGCCGGCGTCCCCGCCGACCGCGCCGCCCCCCGCGCCGCGTTCCTCTATTGGGCCTACCTGGGCCAGTCGGTCGTCATGGACCCGCGCCACAACGCCATCCCGCCCGAGGCGATCGATGACATCGCCACCCTTTTCGAGAGTTAGCGCCTTACTCCTTCAACATTGAAAGACCCAGTCGCGGAGGTCCGAGACGCCCTTCGGCTCTACCCGCGCAGCCCCGCCGCGACCGCCCGGTTCGCCTCGTTCTCGGCGCGCCGCCGCGCGATCTCCTCCGGCGTCAGAACGTCCAGGTTCATGTAGTCCCGCTTCCAGCCCGCGACCGGCCACGTCAGCGGCGTCTGCACGGTCGTCCGCGGCGCCGTCGCGCTCGCCAGGAGCGCCAGCGCCATCTCGATCACCAGGTCCTGCGAGCCGGCGTCACGCGGCAATCCTGCGGCGTTGCCCAGCGGCATATCCGAGAACAGGAACCGGGGCGCGCCCACGTGCTCCACGACGTCCCTCGCCGCGCCCACCACCACGGTGGCGACGCCCGCCGCCTCCAAGGTCCGCGCCACCAAGGTCATCGACTGGTGGCAGACGGGACAGTTGGCCACCAGAACGGCCGCGTCCGCGCCGTCCTCCCGGACCCGGGCCAGCACCTGCGGCGCGTCGACCTCCAGGGTGTGCCGCTGGCTGCGGTTGGTGGGCACGCCGTGAAAGCGCGCCGCCACCCCGCCGATCCGTCCGGCCGCCGCCGCCCTCTGCAACGCGGGCAACGGGAACCAGCAGTTCTGGTCGTCGGAAAGGTGCGCCTGGTCCACCGCCACGTGGCTGACCCGCAGGTCGTGCGCGACGTTCACGTCCCCCGACCACACGTCATAGAACTTGGCCGCCGCGTTGTAGGCCGCCCCCGGCCCCTGGTCGCCCAGCTCGGGCCGATAAGGCGCCGCCGTCGTCAGCAGCGCCACCCGCGCATCGGCCAGGCTTCGCCCCAAGGGCGCGAAGGGCGTCTCCTCGTAGGCCGCATAGCGGTAGGGCGGATAGCCCAGCGCCCCGTACCAGGCATGGGTGCGCGCGATGTACGCGATGGGCGGCTCGGGGGACGACATGCGCCCAGCCTATCACCAAACGCTCCCCCGGAAGGGGAGCGCCGGGTCGGCCCCTACTTCACCAACGCGTCGTAGATCCAGGCGCGGTTCCTCCGCTGATACTCCTGCGCGAGTTCGCGGGCCTGGATCATGAAGATCATGAAGGTCTCGTTCTTCGGGTCGACCCAGAACTCGGTCCCCGCGATGCCCCACCACGAGAACGTCCCGTTCCCCGGCCGCTGCAGCTTGTCGTCGTTGACCAGGCTGAACCCGAGACCGAAGCCCATCCCCGGGCCGGGGAAGAACACGCCGGCGCGGCGGATCTCGGGCGTCGTCTCGTCCTGGCGCATGCGCATCAGCGTCTCCTTCTTCAGGATCCGCACGCCCTTGTACTCGCCGTCGCCGGCCAGCATCAGCGCGAAGCGCAGATAGTCCTCCGCCGTCGACGAGAGCCCGCCGCCCGCCGACTGCATCACCGGCGGCTTGGTGTAGTCGTAGTACATGAAGGGGACGGCCGTCTTCGGCTCGGCGAACCGCGCCGCCTTGGCCGCCGGCTGGAAAAAGCCCGTGTCGGTCATGCCCAGCGGGCCCGTCACCCGCTCCCGAACCAGGGCGTCCAGCGGCTTGCCGCCCGCCACCTCCACCACCGCGCCCAGCACGTCGGTCGAGCGCGAATAGTTCCACGCGGTCCCCGGCTCGGCCTTCAGCGGCAGCGCCGCGATCAGCCTGGCGTACTCGCGATTGTTCACGTCATTGCGGTTCTCGCCGCCCGCGGCCCAGGCCTTGGCGATCGGCGCGTTCGGCTGGATGAAGCCGTAGATCAGGCCCGACGTGTGGCTCATCAGGTGGCGCACCAGCATCGGCCGGGTCGCCGGGACGCTGGTCCCGTCGGCCTGCCACACCTTCAGATCCTTGTATTCCGGCAGGTACTTCGAGACCGGCGCGTCGATGTCCAGCTTGCCCTCTTCCACCAGGGTCATGGCCACGACCGACACGATCGGCTTGGTCATCGAGAAGATCCGCCAGATGGTCTCGGCGTCGGGCGTCTTCGTCTGGCCCGGCCCCTGCACGCCGAAGCCCTCCTGGAACGCCACCTTCCCTTTGCGGCCCACCAGGAGGTACGCGCCGGCGATCTTGCCGCTGGCGACGTCAGCCTTCAGCGCCTGTCGCGCCACATCCAGCTTAGCCGGATCGAACCCCAGCGCCGCGGCGTCGCCCATCACCAAAGACGACGCCTTGGCGTCCACGGCCTTGGCCGCGACCGCCGGCGATCCCGCGGCCACGGCCGCCGCCAACGCCCCGGCCAACAGCCCGGCCTTTAGAAACCCCGCCATGTTTCCCCCTCATGCTCTCGAGCGCCAACGTAGCTCGCGCCCCCACATGTCTCCAAGATTTCAGGACGTCGCCGCCCTGTGCGGAACCGGCCTGCCGCCGCACGCCCCTTGGCCTCGCCGCCCGCCGTCGCCACACTCACGGGCGATGACCGCGCCGATTCTGCAGGACCTGGCCAGACAGTACGGGCTCAAGCCGGCGTCCGCACTCGACCCCCTGGTCGAGCCGCGCGACGGGCCGCTGCCGTTTTCCCCTGCGGCCGCGGCGCCCGACTTCGTGGTCATCGACGTCGAGACCGCCTGCCATCGGGCCTCCAGCATCTGCCAGATCGGCATCGTCGGCTTCGCGGGCGGTCGCGAAGTGTTCGCCTACGAGACCCTGGTCAATCCGCAAGACGCCTTCAGCCCGTTCAACACGCGGCTGCACGGGATCGGGCCGCAGCACGTGGCCGACCAGCCCAGCTTCCCGCGCCTCTACGGCACGCTGCTCGAACACCTGGGCGGCCGCGTCACCGTGGCCCACTCCAACTTCGACCAGGGCGCACTCTCGGCCGCCTGCCGGATCGCCGGCCTGCCAATGATCCGCAGCCGCTGGCTCGACAGCGTGAAGGTCGCCCGTCACGCCTGGCCCGACCTGCCGACCCACCGCCTGAACGCGCTGGCCAGCCATCTCGACCTCGAGCACAAGCACCATGACGCCCTGAGCGACGCCAGGGTCGCCGGCTGGGTGGTTGTGCGCGCCATGGAGACGACCGGCCTCGACCTCGCTGGCTACCTGGCCGCGCCCTGGCGGGGCCAGACCTCGCGGGGGAGTCGAAAGCCCCGCCCCCGGCCGGCCGCCGAAGGGCCCCTCGCCGGCGAGAAGGTCGCGATCATCGCCTCGCCGCACGATACCGATCTACCCGCCCGCATCGCCGCCGCGGGCGGTCGCGTCATGGCTGGCGTCGGCCGCACCACCACGCTGCTGGTCATCGCAGGCGACCGGCCTTTCTCCTCGGGCGTCCGCGTCAGCGCAGACTTCCTCAAGGCCGAGGCCCTCGCCGCCGACGGCGGGAGCATCAGCATCGTCACGGCCGACGAGTTGCGCGACCGTATCGCAGCGGCGGCATAGCCCCAAGCCGATCGGGCGTTCGAGACCGCCGCGTCCTCCCGGCCGCGGCGTCCCGATCAGAAGTCGCGGGCGATCCGCAGGGCGAGGGTGCGGGGACGTAGAGGCGTCGCCTGGGCCTGGAGCCGGAGGGTGAACGGATTACCGAACGCCAGGGTGTCGCCGCGGCTGCCGAGGACGTTGTCCAGCGCCAGCCGAAGGCTGTAGTCGCCGGAGCGCACTGTCGCGGAAAGACGCAGCTCGCCATAGCCTCCCATGGCCGCAGCGTTCCGCGTGTCCATGTTGAGCCGCGAGCGTCCCGTGTAGGCATAGCTGGCGGCCATATCGAGGTCGCGGTCGCCGGCGAGGGCCACGCGATAGGTCGCCGACGCTGCGAAGGTGAGGTCGGGCACGCCGGGCAGGCCGGCGCCGGAGCGTCCCGGCGACCCTGGGGCCGGGCGCAGCAGGTCAGGGTCCTGCCAGACCAGGTTTCCCGCTAGCGACAGCCGGCCACGCTCGAAGCTGCCTTCGATCTCGACACCTCGACTGCGACCGTCGCCAAGGTTGGCGGTGAAGGGCAGTCCCGAGGGCAGGACGAGATCGGCCTGGATGTCGGTCCAGTCGGCCTGGAACGCGGCGGCGCGCACCGCCAGGCCGTCCCGACGCCAACGCAGGCCGGCTTCGTAGCTCCAAAGCTCATCGCCGACGTAGCGCCGCAGCGGCTGGGTGTCGCCAAGGCTTGAACCGAACACCTGCAGGGCCTCCCCGCTGGTGTTGAACCCGGCCGTCCGATAGCCCTCCGCCGCCAGCACATACAGGGTCAGGCCGGGCGCCGGTCGATAGGCCGCCAGCAGCTTCGGGGCGAAGCCCGTGTCGTGCGACACGCCGGTAAAGCCGCGGATCGGGACGCCGAGAGTTATGTCGGAGCGTGTGCGCAGGCGGGCGGCGTACAGACGCCCCCCGACGGTCAGAGTCACGTCACGGGCGACGTCGTAGGAAACCTCGCCGAAGGCCGCGCCTTCCCGCAAGCGGTCGCGACGCACCTCCGCATACGCTGGCGCGGGGTCGGCCGGACGAACCTCGCTGTCGAGGCGCTGGTCGCCGATCGCGTTGAAGACGCCGGCGGTCAGCCGCAGGCGCCGCCCATTCGACGACGAGACGCGGACCTCGGTCACCAGACTCCGGATCTCGTTGCCGTCTTCGAAGGTCGACGGACGACCGCCGGCCGCCACGAGGGTCGGCGGGGCCCGGGTGGCGTCGTAGACCGTGCCGACCTCATGATCGAGGGCGCCGATGCTGGCCGTGAGCTCGCCCCAGCCCGGCGACCAGCGCGCCGTGGCGAACACGGCCAGGAAGTCGTTGTCATGGGGCTCGGCGACCGTGGTCGTCCGCACCCGGGGGCCGTCGGCGGCGTTGACGTAGTGGGCGTCGCGGGTGGTGATCGCCTGATCCACAAGGGTCGCCTCCAGGACCAGGTCGTCCTGGGCGCGCCAAAGACCCGAGACGCGCAGGCCCCGCCGCGTCGAACGATCCACGTCGGTGCGTCCCTGTCGGGGATTGTCGAGGTAACCGCCGACGACCTCGTACCAGGCGACGGCGCGCGCGGCGCCTCGGCCACCCGCGAGCGGCAGATTCCAGACGCCCTCGGCCAGCCCGGATGGCGCGCCATGGGCCGTGACCGAGGCGCCCAGCGTCATCCGCCCCGACACCAGCGCCGTATCAGGCGCCCTCGGGACCAGTTGCAGGATGCCGCCGATCGAGCCGGCGCCATAAAGAGATCCCTGGGGGCCTCGCAACACCTCGACGCGGGCCAGATCGATCAGCGGCAGGTCGGGGTTCGGCGCATTGTAGGTAAGCCGAAGGTCCCCGAGATACAGACCGACCGTCGACTGCGTGTGTCCGGTCAGCGGCCCATCGGAGAGACCCCGCAGCAGGACCTTGTCCCGCCCCGGTCCCAGATTGGTGACAGTCACACCCGCCGCCAGCAGCGTCAGGTCGCGCACGTCGGCGACCCCACGCCGCTCCAGCTCGGCTCCCGAAGTCGCCGTCAGGCCGTAGGGCGAGGCCGACAGCAGAGTCTCGGTCTTGTCGGCCGTGACCACCACCTCGCCCACCTCGGTCGGCGCCTGCGGCGGCGGCTCGGCCGGCCGTTGCGCGCGCGAAGATGGACGGGCGCGGATGACCACGGTTCGCGGGTCCGGCCGGAAGGCGACACAGTCCGAGCCGTCCAGCAGTCGCGCCAGCGCCTGGTCCAGATCCATGCGGCCGGCGACGGCGGCCCGCCCACCACAGCGCGCGCCGGGCGCGAAGCCCATGGAAACACCGGCCTGCCGGGCGAGCGCCATCAAGGCCCCCTGGCGGGGCTGCTCCGGAATGGCGATCGACAGGGCGGTCTCTCGCGCCAGGGCGGTTTCCGGCACGGTTCCAAGGGCGACAAGAACTCCGGCCAGGCCCAGGGTCCGGCGGCGACTTTGCATGCGGGCAGCCGACTCAGCGCGCCTGGCGACGCAGGCTCAATCGGACACTATCGGGAAGCCGTTCGGCCTGCACGGGCAGGAACGCAGAAAGGGCCCGCAGCATCGCATCCTCACTGCCGACGGCGAGGGTCGCGGTGACGGGAAGGCCGGCGGCGTCAGGCGCCACGGTGATGGGCGTCGCGACATAGCGATTCAGGGTTGCGACCACGTCTCCAAGCGGCTCGCCGCGGAAGACCAGGCGGCCCTCGGTCCAGGCCAGCACGGCGTCGGGATCGGCCGCCGTCACCAGATCGCCGCGTCCACCCTCGCGGTGCGAAAGCGCCTGCCCCGCCGTCAGGCGGGCGAGCGGCTGCGCCTGCGGCGCCGCAGCGGGTCGCACCTCGACGACGCCCCGACGGACCGTGACGCGCACGACGCCGCCGTGCCGCAGGACGTTGAACTCGGTGCCCACCACCCGGATCTCGCGGTCGCCCGCCTGGATCAGGAAGGGGCGGCCCGGGTCCTTCGCCACGTCGAACACCGCTTCGGCGGCGTCGGCCATGACCACCCGCCGCTCGCTGCGCCCAAGCCGCGCGGTCAGCCGCGATCCGCCATTCAGCGTGATGTGGCTTCCATCCGACAGCGCGAAGACCTGCCGCTGGCCGGCCGCGGTCTCGAAAGTCTGGGTGCGGGGCATGCTCGTCCAGAGCATGGCGCCGAGGAAGATCACCGCGATCAGGCTGGCGGCGATCGCGCCCAGCCAGGGCAGCGGACGCCGTGCCGCGCGCGGCTTCAGGGTCACCACCGTTGGCGCGGGCGTCACCTGGTCCAGGTCGGACCAGACCTGCTCTACGGCCTCGTAGGCCGCCAGATGCTCAGGAGATTCCGCCAGCCAGGCCTCGAAGGCCAGCCAGTCGTCGCCGTCGGCTTCGTCGGACGACAGCCGGACATGCCACGCCACCGCACGGTCGCGCACGGTCTCCCCAAGCGGCGGGGTGTCGGACGGCAGGTTGTCGGATGGCGCGCTCATGGCGTGACGAAGGTCTCCTCAGCCATAGACGCCGCCGCGCGGTCAGGTCCGCAAATCATCGTTCGACCTCGGCCATCAGCGTGCGCAGCGCGGTCATGATGTACTTCTCCACCGAGCTGCGGGAGACGCCCAGGCGCTGGGCCACCTCGGCGTGGCTGAGCCCGTCGAACTTGTGCAGCCGGAACGCGGCGGCCACCTGCGGCGGCAGGCGCTCGACACCGTCCAACAGCCTCTGCAGTCGCTGGCGCGAGGCCACCGCCTCGTCGGCGGGCGGGTCGGGCGCAGCCGGCTCGGCGCCTTCACCGACGCTCTCACGGTTCCAGGCGTCATCGCGGGCGGCCTGTCGCCGCTGCTGCTTCGCCCGGTCCAGCATCAGGTTGGACCCGACGCGATAGAGGAAGGCGTCGGCGCTGCGGAGGTTTTCCGGAGGCTCCATGTCGCGGATCTTGAGGAACAGATCCTGGACCACATCCTCCGCCATGGCCGCCGAACCGGTGCGCAGGGTGAAGAACCGCACAAGGTCCGGCCGCTTTCGCAGGTAGGCGGCGATCAGCGGCGGCGGATCGGCCATGTGGTCGCAAGGCGTCCCGGTTCCAACGAAGTCCGACTGTTCCGGCATTTGCGCCGCCTGCGCAATCGACCCCTTCGCCGCGCCCCGGAAAAAAGATTCAGCGGCGATTGAGGAGGTCCATCCGCGGCGTCGTCAGCTCATCGGGGGCCGACGCCTGGAGGCCAGACTTGAGCGAACCGTTGCGTAACACCGAGCTGCCGCCGCCCGTCCAGCCGCCTCTGCAGGTCAGGGCGCAGATGGTGGTCGCCAATGCCTCCCATCCGCAGAGGCCGGACTTCGAGCGCTTCATCGAAGCGCGTTTCGAGCGGGCCTTCAGGGCCCGCGTCCCGCGCCACTATCCCCTGGTGACGGGTCTGCGCGCGCCCGATGGAACGGTGCTGGCCGCCGCCGGCGTGCGGTTCGCCGAGGCCGATCCTCTGTTCCTCGAGCGCTATCTGGACAGTCCGGTCGAACAGGCTGTCGCCGACGCGTTCGGTCGCCCCGTGGCGCGCGAGAGCATCGTGGAGATCGGGTCGCTGGCGTCCGATTCCCCCGCCGCCTCGCTGCAGCTGTTCAATGCACTGGCGACCTGGCTGGCTTCAGTCTGCGGCCGACGCTTCGCCGTCGCCACCGCCCGGCCGGATCTGCAGCGCCTGCTGGGCCGGGCGGGCTTCGGCCTGCGCCCCCTGGGCGACGCTGACCCGGCCCGCCTGGGCGAAGGCGCCCACGACTGGGGCAGCTACTATGACAACGCGCCGCGGGTGTTCGCCGGCGAGATCGGGGTTTCCAGCGCCCTGCCACAGCTTCGCGAACGCCTGCGCGCCCGGTCGACGGCCCGCGCGATCCGACGCCTGCGGGCGGTGGCCCCGTGAGCCGGGTTCTGTCGGCGATCGCCGACCACGCCCGGACATCCCCCGACGCCGCAGCCCTCGTGGGCGAGGGCGTCCAATTCACTTGGGTCGAACTCGGGCAGGAGATCGCGCGGACCGAGGTCTGGCTGCGTGAACGGCTCCGCGGATCGGCTCCGGGCGCCCCGGTCGGCGTCGCGCTCGACAACGGCCCGGCCTGGGTCGTCGTCGACCTGGCGCTGATGGCGCTGGGCCGGCCCAGCGTGCCCCTGCCGCCCTTCTTCACGCCCGAACAGCGCATGCACGCCCTCACCGACGCAGGCGCATGCCTGCTGGTGCGGCCCCCCGCCACGGCGACATCCCCCATCCTCGCCGTGGCGGGCTCGGCCATCGCAGCGGACGACCTGGCCCTGCCGCCGCGCACGCTGCACCCCGGCACGGCCAAGGTGACCTACACTTCCGGCTCCACCGGCGCGCCCAAGGGGGTCTGTCTCTCGCTGGCGCAGATGGAGGCCGTGGCCGCCTCGCTGGTCGAGGTGATCGGACGCGAGTTTGCGGGCCGGCACCTGGCGGTGCTGCCGCTGGGCGTGCTGCTCGAGAATGTCGCCGGCCTCTATCCGACCCTCCTGGCGGGCGGCTGCTACGAGGCGCGGGGGCTGGCCGACTTGGGCTTCGCCGACGGCCTGCGCCCCGATATCGCCCGCCTCGCCGAGGTAGTCGGGGACGCGGGCGCCAACAGCCTGATCCTCGTGCCGGAACTGCTGCGCGCGCTGACGGCATGCCTGGCGATCACCGGGCGGCGGCTGCCGGCCCTGAAGCTCGTCGCCGTGGGCGGCGCCAAGGTCGCGCGACAGCTCATCCTCGAGGCGCGGGCCGTCGGCCTTCCGGCCTTCGAGGGCTATGGCCTCAGCGAGTGCGCATCGGTGGTCGCGCTGAATACGCCGCATGCGGACCGGCCGGGCGCAGTCGGCCGCGTCCTGCCACATCTATCGGTCAGTCTCGCGGCGGATGGCGAGGTGCTGATCGGCCCGGCGCCCTTCCTGGGCTATGTGGGCGGGCCGCCGCACACCGGGGCGCTCGCCACCGGCGACCTCGGCGCGATCGACGCCGACGGCTTCCTGTCGATCACGGGCCGCAAATCGAACCTGATCATCACCGCCTTCGGCCGCAACGTGGCTCCGGAGTGGGTGGAGAGCGAACTCCTCGCGCAGCCCGAGATCGCCCAGGCGGCGGTCTTCGGCGAAGGCGCGGCGGAACTCTGCGCGGTGCTTGTCCCCTCGCGGGCCGATATCCCGCCCGCCGCCCTCCAGGCCGCCGTGGCCCGCGCCAACGACAGCCTGCCGGCCTACGCCCGCGTCGGCCGCTGGCGCGGCTCGGCCCCGTTCGATCCCGGCCGGGGCGAGCTGACCGGCAACGGTCGACCCCGCCGCGCAGTGCTGCGCGAAACCCACCACGCCTTCATCGATCAACAGACCTGAGGCAATGCCGATGTCCTTCTTCGAGCGGCTCGAGCGGGAAACCTCCGCCGAGCGCCTGGCCCTCTATTCCGTTCCGCAGCTGGTGGACGGCGTCGCCGGCCGGATCACCCGGGAAACCTACCTGGCCTACCTGGCCGAGGCCTATCACCACGTCAGCCAAACGGTGCCGCTGCTGACCGCCGCGCGCGATCGGATGGACGCGGCCCATGCGCCGTTCCGCGCCGCGCTCGACGAGTACATCGACGAGGAGACCGGCCACGAGAAGTGGGTGCTGAACGACATCGCCCGCGCCGGCGGCGACGCCGAGGCGGTCCGCACCGGCGCCCCGCGCCCGGCCACCGAACTGATGGTCGCCTACGCCCACGACTACGTCGCGCGGGTCAATCCCATGGGCATGTTCGGCATGGTCTACGTGCTGGAAGGCACCAGCATCGCGCTGGCCACCCACGGCGCCGGCGCGGTGTCCAAGGCGTTGGGGCTCGGTCCCGAGTGCTTCAGCTATCTCAGCTCCCACGGATCGCTCGACCAGGAACACATGAAGTTCTTCGCCGGGCTCATGGACACCGTCGAAGACCCCGCGGACCAGGCCGCCATCCTGCATGTCGCCAAGCGGATCTTCGTGCTGTTCGCCGACATGTTCCGATCCATCCCCCACGAAGCGAGGCTCGCCCATGCGGTTTAAGGGTCAACGCATCGTCGTCACTGGCGGCGCTGGCGAGATCGGCGGCCGCATCGTCGAGCAGTTGCTCCGCGAGGGCGCAACCGTCGCCGTCCTGGACCGCCAGCCGCCCCAGGGCCTTCAGGCCCGCCATATCGCCTGCGACCTCTCCGACCCGCAGGGTCTGGAGGCGGTCGCCGCCATGCTGGCGGCCGAACCTTGGGACGCACTGATCAACCTGGCGGGCGTCCAGTACTTCGGTCCGATGGAGCGCGAGGCGCCGGAGAGCCTCCGGCGCACGCTGGCGATCAACCTGCTGGCGCCCATGCGGCTGGCCCAGGCGGTGACGCCCGGAATGCGGGCCCGCGGACGCGGCCAAATCGTCAACATCGGCTCGATCTTCGGGTCGATCAACTTCGCCCACTTCGCCAGCTATTCCAGCTCCAAGGCCGGCCTTCGCGCCTTCAGCCAGGCGCTACGCCGCGAGCTCGCAGGCAGCGGCGTGGACGTCACCTACGTGGCCCCGCGGGCGGTGAAGACGGGCTTCAACAGCGCCAAGGTCCTGGAGTTCGCGGCCCTGACCAAAATGGCCATGGACCCGCCCGACCAAGTGGCGGCCCGCATCGTCGACGCCGTCGCCGCACGCCGACGCGACGTCTACCTCGGCTTCCCCGAGGCCCTGTTCGTCCGCCTCAACGCCCTGTTCCCCGCCGTGGTCGATCGCGCGCTCGCCGCCGCCGACCGGCGTGTCGCCCAACTCTTCGCCTGATCCAAAGGACTGCTCCCCATGCGCAAGACGCTCATCGCCTTCACCGCCGTGGCCCTGTTGTCGGGCCCGGCCCTCGCCCAGCCCGCCGGGCTGGACGGACGCATCGACGCCCTCGCCCGCAGCTGGGACCATGTGAACTACGAGACGAAGGGGCCCGGCAAGGTGGACCAGCTCGCCGCCATCGCCGCCCAGGCCGACGCGCTGGCCAAGCAGTATCCCGGTCGCGCCGAACCCCTGATCTGGAAGGGCATCGCCCTCAGCACCGAAGCCGGCGCCAAGGGCGGCATGGGCGCGCTGGGGCTCGCCAAGGAGGCCAAGGCCAATCTCGAGCGCGCCGAGAAGATCGATCCGAACGCCCTGAACGGCTCGATCTATACGAGCCTGGGTTCGCTCTACTACCAGGTCCCCGGCTTCCCGGTCGGCTTCGGCGACAAGGACAAGGCGCGCGCCTACCTCAAGAAGGCCCTGGCGGCCAATCCGAACGGGGTCGATTCCAACTACTTCTACGCCGACTTCCTGTTCCACGAAGGCCAGTATGCCGAGGCCGAACGCGCCCTGCAGAAGGCCCTGGCCGCTCCGGCGCGTCCGGGCCGTGAGGTCGCCGACAAGGGACGCCATGCCGAGGCCGCCGCCCTGCTGGCCCAGGTCCGCGCCAAGCGCGGCTAGCCTCGCGGACCGCAAGACCGGGCGGGGTGCTGGCGTCCCCCGCCCATGAGTCCGCCTGGCGCCGTTGACCGGCCCGTCGGATTGCCCCACCTCCAGCCGATGACCGAACTGACCCGCCTCACCGGCCCGATGGCCGCCCCCGCCAGCGGCCGCGATCCCCAGTCGATGGTGATCCTGCTGCACGGCTACGGCTCGAACGGCGCCGACCTGATGGGGCTCGTCCCCTACTGGCGCGCGATCCTGCCCGACACCGTCTTCATGGCGCCCAACGCCCCGGAGGTGTGTCCCGGCGCGCCCGGCGGCTATCAGTGGTGGTCGCTCACCGACCTCGGCCGCGAAGCCCGCGCCGCCGGCGTGCGGCAGGCGGCGCCGAAGGTGAACGCCTTCATCGATATGCACCGCGCCGCCTACGACCTGCCCAACCGCAAGGTGGCCCTCGTCGGCTTCAGCCAGGGCACGATGATGGCGCTGCACGTGGGCCCGCGCCGGCCCGAAACCCTCGCCGGCATCGTCGGCTACTCCGGCATGCTGGCTGACCCCGACGCCCTGCAGACCGAGGTCCAGACCCGCCCGCCCCTCCTCCTGGTCCACGGCGACGCCGACCCGATGGTGCCCTTTGCGGCCATGGGCCAGGCCCAGGCCGAGTGCGAGCGCCTGGGCTTCGAGGTCGCCACTCACGCCTCGCCCGGCCTCGGCCACAGCATCGACGAGGCCGGCCTGCGCCTGGGCGGTGAGTTCCTAGCGCGCGTACTGGCCGGCTAGCCCTTCGGCCCGGCCCTTAGCCCGGCCAGATCGCCGCCGCGTTGGCGCCCAGCACGCGGGTCTGCCGCGCCGGGCTCAGCCCCTTGATCGAGCCCCGGATCAGCTCGGCGGCGTCCATGCGCGAGTCCACGTGCGGGAAGTCGCTGCCCCACAGGATGCGGTCTTCGCCCACCAGCTCCAGCATCGCCCCCACAGTCCGCTCCTCGGGCTCGGCCACGAAATAGACGTTGCGGCGCAGGTACTCGCCGGGGCGCAGGGCCAGCGGCGACGAGGCCTTGAAGAAGTGATGCTTCTCGTCCAGCCGGTCCATCAGATAGGCCGCGAACCCGCAGCCCGCCTCCACGCACACCACCTTCAGCGCCGGGAAGCGGTCGAACAGGCCGTCCAGCACCATCGAGGCCACCGCCGGGATCAGCTGCCCCGTGGCCCCCAGGCCGAAGCCGAAGATCGGGCCGGGCGCGGTCTCCAGCCACGACGCGAACGGCCGCGCCGAACCCCCGAACCGCACGATCACGTGCAGGCAGCCGGGCACGCCCGCCTCTTCGCACAGCCGCCAGATCGGGTCGAAGTGCGTCTGCCCCGGCCGCTGGCCCGACACGATCTCGGGCGGCACGAACACACCGCCGAACCCCAGCGCCAGACAGCGGGCCAGCTCGGCCGCCGCCGCCGCCACGTCGCGCCAGTTGATCAGCGCCATGGGGATCACCCGCGGCCCCGCCTGCTGGCGATACTCGGCCTGCCAGGTGTTGTAGGCCCGGCAGTAGGCGTTCGCGAGGTCCATGTCCTCGGTGGGAAACGGCAGGATCCCGATCGTCGGGAACAGAACGCACCGGTCCACGCCCCAGTCGTCCATCAGCGCCAGCCGCGCCGCCGGCTCGTAGCTGGCGGGCGGGCAACCGTCGGCATAGCGCAGCTTGCCGCTGAACAGTTCCTCGCGCGGAATATGCGCCCCGCCCAGCCCGGCCAGGACGCCGGACAGCACCACCTCCTCGCCGATGATCAGGTGCTCGATCCCGTCGCGCTCCTCGATCCGGATCGCCCGGTCGCGGTACCGCGGCTCCAGGTAGCGCCGCCACAGATCGGCCGGCTCCATCACGTGGGAATCGCAGTCGATGACCGCCGCCATGCCCGGGCCCCCTCTTCGCTTAAGCCTCAGCCTCGCCGACTGCCCCGGGGGGAGGTCAAGCCGCAAGCGCCCGCCCCGGCCCGAGATGGAGATCGGCGCTAGGTCTGCCGGTTCAGGGCCCGCAGCAGCTCCAGTTTCGAATGCACGCCGAGCTTCTGGTAGGCTGACGCAAGCTGATTGCGGACGGTCGCTGGGCTGACTCCCTGGCGTCGCGAGATGTCGCGCTGTGACAGCCCTTCAGCGTAGAGCCGGACCACGCGCGTCTCCGCCGGCGTCAGACCAAAGGCGCCGACCTGCCTCGAGACGGCGAACAGCCGCCGATCATTGGCGCGCCGGGCCGTGAATTCGTATTCGCCGATGAAGAGCGCGCTGCTGTTCCCGGTCACCAGATCGTGCAGTTCCGGCGGGAAGAGCGGCCCTCTCCATCCCGGCGAGGCCTCCCTGAGCGCGAGGCAGAAATCCTCGCCCGCTGCGTGGACCAGGCCTTGCTGATCGGTGATCGCGTAGTTCTCGTGCCCTGACAGTCCCGCCCCGCCGCCCGCCACCGCCGCGCGGTAGTGGTGGGCCAGCTGCGCCTGTCGCCAGGCCGCCACCATGTGCGGGGCCAGGTGCTCAAGCAGAGCCGTCTCGTCCTGGTGGAATGGGGCGGCGGCGTTGGATCGGAACAGGCAAATGATCTCCGCCAGGTCGGTGATCGGATTGTGCTCGACGATCATCATCGCGTGCTCGACGCCGCCCGGGCTGGAGAATTCGCGGTGAATGGCGGTCTGGCGGAAGTCGGCGGGGGGCCGAATGACGTCCTCGTTCCGGAGCGCCGTGCCCGGCCGAGCGACGGCCGCCGCCCTGAGGAAGTCCTCCGCCTGCCAGCGCGCCGCATACGTCAGCAGCCATTCGACCGGCCGATCGAGGGCGGTCAGGCTCAGCATCTCGTTCGTCGAATGGACGCCCGAACCCCACACGGCCGACGAAAACGGAACCAGCGTCGCGATCCCACGGAGGGTCGTCTCCTTGAAGGTCTCGATCGGTTCGCGCAATGCGGCCCGGTAGACCTCGGAGACAGCGTCCTGAACACGTCTTGGTACGCTTAGAGTCACCCTGAAAGGCAGCTGGACGCCCTGTCCGCTGTCAAGTTTTCAGGGCCCGGAATGTCCGTCATTCAGACCCAGGCGGCGCGCGACGTGCCCATTTTGGGGACGAGCCTCCCGACGCCCGGCGGCGCGCGGCAAAATGAACCCGATCCTCAAGCGCATAGGACGTACGTACTATTGAGATGAGGTCACCCCGGTGAGCAGGATTGTTCCGTGCGCTCCCATAGAGCGCGCGAAGGGGTGCAAAATGAAGTCCAAAGTCTTGCTTGCGGCAGGCGCCGCATTTTTTGTCATGGGATCGGCGGCTCAGGCCCAGACGGTCGACTTCGCCGGCGTCGCTGGCGGCGTCGTCACCGACGGCGTCAACAGCGAAAGCATCGGAGCGCCGGGGACGGCCTATCTCAACAACGCCGGCGTCGGGGGAAGCCTCCAAGCCGCCGCGGTCGTCGATTCGACCACCGTGTACTTCCGCAGCGGCGCGGCGGTCTCGGGGGTGGACGCCATCGCCAACGTCTCGACCGGGGTCGACATCCTGCTGTCGAACAACTCGCAGTCGGAATACTACCTTGACGACTTCGCCTCGACGATCATCCCGGCGGGGTTCGGCTTCTTCCTGCAGGACCGCAGCGGTGGCGGGGCGAGCGACATCTTCATGGACTACGGCCATGCGGCCGGCTCCAACTTCTCGGCCCTGAAGGACCTGGTGCCCGCCAATGTGAACTTCGCCGGCGCGAACTTCGACTTCGTGGTGAGCTCGGTCGAAGATGACAGCGTTCTCTACAGCGTGTTCGGCGAGATCGGCTTGAGGTTCAACGGCAGTGGCGACCTGATCGCCTCGTTCAATCTTACCGAGGCGCAGTCGAAGCTCACGACGTTCGAGACGCAGCTCGACGAAGCCGGCGCCAAGGCGTTCCGCTGGGGCGCTCAGGATATCGTCGTCCCGCTCAGCTCGCTGCCCATCTTCAACCCGAACGACGTCAAGCAGATCCGCTACCGCGCAAATGTTCAGACGTTCACGCGCTATGGCTGCCTGGCTGACGGGGTGACCTGCCTGGTGTCGTACGCCGCGTTCGGCGACCCCATCGGCCGCGGCGGCGGCCTCGACGATCTGGCCGCGGTGGAGACGCGTGGCGGGTTCAACCTGCAATACGCCAGCCTGGACGCCGGACTGTTTGACGGCCTCAAGTTCGACGACGTCGAGCTTTCGCGCGCCGATCTCTACCGCCCGCTGGACACCGCGGTTCCGGAGCCGGCGACGTGGGCCATGATGATCGCCGGGTTCGGCCTTGCCGGGGCCGCCTTGAGGAGACGTCGTCTCGCGTACGCCTAGGGCGATGGACCATCCTGACGAAGCCGAGCGCGCGAGCTTCGCGTACAGGGCGTTCCTCAGCTACAGCCACCGCGACAAGGTGATGACCCAGAGGCTTCATAAGTCTCTGGAGACCTACCGCATTCCATCGAAGCTGGTCGGGACGCGCACGCCTGTCGGTGTGACGCCCCGACGGCTGCGGCCGATCTTCCGTGATCGGGAGGAACTGCCCGCGTCCGGGGACCTGGGCGCCGAACTGAGCGCCGCGCTCCGTTCGTCGATGTTCCTGGTGGTGATCTGCTCGCCGGCGTCGGCCCGATCGCGTTGGGTCAACGAAGAGGTCCGACAGTTCAAGCTGCTGAACGGCGACCACCGGGTCCTGGCGGTGGTGGTCGCGGGCGAGCCCAATGCGTCGGATCACCCGGGTCGCGAGGCCGAGGAGTGCTTTCCGCCGGCGCTCCGCTATCGGCTCACCGCCGACGGCCAGGTCTCGGACATTCCCGCAGAACCGATCGCGGCCGACGTGCGGCGCGAGGGCGATGGCTACCGGCTGGCGGTCCAGAAGCTGGTGGCGGGCCTCACCGGGGTGAAACTCGACGAACTGGTGCGGCGGGAGACGCAGCGCCGGATCGCGCAGATGACGGCGGTGGCGACGGGCGCCATTGCGGGCATGGTCGTCACGGGAGGGCTCGCATTCTACGCCAACGCCGCGCGCATCGAGGCCGACCGCCAGCGAACGATTGCCGAGCGGCAGCGGGTGATCGCAGAGCAGGAGTCGCGGGCCGCGCGGGCGGCCTCGGACTTCCTCGTCGGCACGTTCGAGCTGTCAAATCCGGCGACCGAGAATCCTCAGACCATCACGGCCCTGACCATCCTGGACCGCAGCGCCGAGCGGGCGCGGCGCGAGTTGGCCTCGCAGCCGGTGATTCAATCGCGACTGCTGGCCACCCTGGGCCGCGCGTACAACAACCTGGGCCTCCACGAACAGGCGACCGCGGCCTTCGAAGCCGGCATGCCGGCGATCCTGAAGTCCGGCCCGGATGGGGCCGAGGCGCTGCTCGTCCTTGCCACAACCAACGTCCGCAGAGGGCGGCTGGACGAGGCGACGAAGATTCTGGCGCGCGCCAACGCCCTGCTGGGACCCGATCCCAACGCGCATCGACTCCTGCGGGCCAGCGTCGCGCTCACCGAGGGCCGGATCTGGACCTCGCGCTCCAACGTGCCCGCCGGCGTCGCGGCGTTCGACCGCGCGTTGGCGCATTATCGGGCGGTTCCCGATGCGCCGCGCATGTCCCTCGCCACCGCCTTGAACAACCGAGGTCTCCTGCTGTCGGACGACGGCCAGTATGCCGCCGCCAAGGCCTCGCTGTCGGAAGCCCTGGCCCTGGTGCAGGCGGAACTCGGTCCCGACCACCTCTCGACGGGCAAGGCCTGGTCGTCGCTGGCCCAGAACTCCTACAACGCCGGGGATCTCGCCGCCGCGAGCGTCCAGATCGCGAACGCCCTCAGGATCCAGCGCGCGGTCCTGGACGACCGCAACCCGCTCCTCGCCGACACCCTGTCGATGCGGGGTCAGATCCTCCACGGTCGCGGCGAACTTGGCGAATCCGAGCGGTCGCTGACCGAGGCGGTCGGGATCTATCGCCGGGCCTTCGGCGGGCCCCACTTCCTCATCGGCATCGCCGAAGTCTACCTGGCGCTCATCCAGTCCGAGAGGGGCCGGACCGAGACGGCGCTTCGGACGCTGGACGACGCCAAGGCCAATTACGACGCCAGCTATGGCAAGCTGCATCCCAACCACGGCGACCTCCTCGTCAACCGGGCCCAGATCCTGGCGCGCGCGGGACGACGCGCCGAAGCGCGCCGCGACTGCGCGGCCGGCATCGCGATCCTCGTGGAGACGCTGGGCAAGGACGCCAGCTTCACCCGCTCCCTTTCAGAGACCTGCCGAAAGATCGACCAGCGGGGCGCCTAGACCCCGCCCGCGGCGTCGTCCGCGAAGCCGTCCGGGTCACGACCCGGCCTTCGCGGCCCGCTTCCATCCCGGCCGCTTGCGCAGCCGCACCCGCTGGGCGTTCAGCCGCGCGATCGCCTTGCGCGCGACCCGAACCGCATCGTCAGACACGCCCGCCGCCGCCGCGATCTTCACCGCCTGGTCCAGGTAGTAGTCCTCCCGGTCCTCGCACGCATACGCCACGAACTGTGCGAACTGCGGCCGGTCGCGACACCAGCTGTACAGGGTCCCCTGCGACGGCATCCCGGGCAGCCGGCTCAGGCTGCGCAGCGAATGCCCGCCCGTGATCGCCGCCAGGATGGCCTCCTGCAGGTCCTCGGTCAGCAACAGTCGTTTCCGTCCCCGCCGCCGCCATCCGCCGATCGCCACCTGCAGCATCGCCTCGAACGCGGGGTTCTCGCGCCGCCACCTGGCCAACACCGACAGCGACGGGAACGCCGGATCGGATCGCAGGATCTCCCTCAGCGTCTCCTCGCCCTTCCACAGCCGCACATAGATCCGCTCGCCGATCGCGGCGTCGTACTCGCGATACGCCCGCCCCCGCCGCTTCGCCGCCGCCGCGGCCAGCTGCGCCCGCACCTGCGCCACCGCCTCGGCGAACGCCGGCGACTGCGCCAGCCACGACCTGAACACCGCCCGGCTCGGCATCGCCGGATCGCGCAGCAGCGCCTCGATCGGACGCCCCGCCCGCGCCTGCGCCAGGAACGCCGCCGCCACCGTCTCGTTGAACGCCAGCCCGCGCCGCGCAAACTCGCCCCGACTCCGCGCCGCCCGCACCTCGGCCGCGAACTCGGGATCGGCCCGCATCCACCCCGTCACGCTCTCCGGACAAGGCCACCCCTCGTCCCGGCACATGTGCTTCAACGCCTCCCCCGCCGCCAGCCGCGCCAACAGCTCTGCCCGCAGGCCGGGACGGTATCGGTCAGGAAGGGACATGGCGGGGATGTAAGAACAAATACGGAACTCTCAACCTCCTGCCCCATGAGCGCTGTCAGGCGCCCGCAGCAGGCCGAGACACGCGATGACATTGCCTGTAGGACCGCCGCGGGGTCGCCGCGCCCCCAGGGAGTCACCATGACGTTATCGATGCACCAGGCCTCAGCGCCCGTCTTTCTCCGGGCGCTCAAGGGGTTGAGCACGGTGCTGGGCAAGGCGGCGGCGCATGCTGAGGCCAAGGGCTTCGATCCGGCGGCGTTGCTGCAGGCGAGGCTCTATCCGGACATGTTCCCGCTCACCCGGCAGGTGCAGATCTGCACCGATTTCGCCAAGGGAGCGATCGCGCGGCTGGCCGGCGAGGAACCGCCGGCCTGGGCGGATGACGAGGTCAGCTTCGCCGACCTGATCGCCCGGGTGGAGAAGACGGCGGCCTATGTGGGCTCGGTTGCAGCCGACCGGGTCGATGGCTCCGAAGCGCGGGAGATCACCCTCGTCCGGCGCGGCCAGAGCAGCGTCGTGGCCGGGCAGACCTATCTGCTCGATCAGGCGATGCCGAACTTCTATTTCCACCTGACGACCGCCTACGCGATCCTGCGGCACAACGGGGTCGAGGTCGGCAAGAAGGACTATCTCGGCACGTCGTGAGCTGCCGACGGCGGGAACGCCCTACCCGAAACTCGCCCGATACGTCTGCGGCGACAGCCGCACCGCATCGGCCAGCGGAGGCTCCAGCTCGAACATCCGCGGCTCGCGCGCAAACGAGTACAGCCGCATCAGTCGGAACGCGTCGGTTCGCTCCTCGGCCAGCGAGCACTCGTTGCGGGTAAGGTAGAACGGCGTGGTCCGCCCACCCAGCGTGGTCTTCACCTCGACCAGGCGCTCGCGCCCCTCACGGTCGAACGAGAGGATGTCGTACCCGGCGCCGTCACCGTCCTCCTCCGCCACCCAGCGCACCTTCCGCGCCAGGTCCGGCCGCTCCTCCGCCGCGAGCCGGCGGCGCTCGAAGTCGAACACGGCCTGCTCGCCCGCCTTCCCCAGTTGGCGGTTGCGGAAGTCCCGCTCCCCGGCGTCGAACTTCCGCACCAGCCGCTCCAGCTCGGCCGGCCGCTCACGCGCAGGCTGCAACGCCGGCGCAGGCTCCAGGAACAACGCCCCCCGATCGGCCATCCCCGCCTGCGCCGCCGCCCGATCCGGCGTCCACAACTCCACGGGCCGCGTCGACAGGTAGCGCTCGATCGCATCGAGGATGGAGCGCTGGTAGTTCCGCGCCGGCCGATAGCCCCGGATCGTCGGCTGCCCGATCTCCTCCAGCACCGCCGAGATGTTCATGTGCTTGAATTCGACCGACCGGTGGCTCCGCCCGATCCGCGCCATCAGCGCCGCGCTATGGCGCGCCTTTACATAGGCCTGCCCCGCCTGCTCGGCCGCCAGCATGGCGAAGTAGTCGGCGACGATGAGGTCCAGCTCCTCGTCCGTCCAGACCGTGCCGCGTTTCCCGTCGTCGTCCGTCAAGCAACCCCCCGCGGACCCGAGCATGCGGCGGGGACCCGCACAGATCAACGCCACCCCGCCACAGCCGCCCGCCAACCGTGTCATCCCGGTTTTGCGCGCCACGCGCAAAGACCGGGACCCAACCGGCCCGTGCTCGGCGCCAGGCAAACGGCCTCGGCGATTGGGGGCGTCTGGCCCAGCGGAGCAACCCGGAGTTGGGTCCCGGTCTTCGCCTCGCGGCGAAACCGGGATGACAGGCTTGGGGTGGCGGAAGCGCTATGGGCGCCCCACCGCCTCAAGCTCCCTCCCCCGCCAGTCCTTCACCGTCGAACGCAGGGGGATCGGCGGCGGCGCTTCAAGCATCTATCTCGTGCCCCGAGCCTGCCTGCCGGGTCCGGTCAGTCAAGGACCGGCCTCCGGCCGGCCGCCCCGCGGCGAGCGCTGCGCGCTCGTCCTTGAGGTGAGGAGCGGTCGCGCGCCAGCGCGAGCGATCGGTCCGGGGGACCGATCGCAGCGACGAACGGATCCGGCAGGCTCCAATCCGCCCATGAGATCGAAGCCTTCCTGTCTCCAGGAGAGGAGCGTGACCCCATGCGCTCGTCCACTCTGCGCCAGGAGCGGCCGTTGGCCCCTGGGCCGAGAGGTGGGGGGACCTATCGCCCTATCAAGTCCGACCGGGTGATTTGACCTGCCTTTGCCGGTCCTTCACTGTGGTGACGGGTGGTGACACAAGATGGCGGGCGTGACGGACGACGGCACGCCTCGGCGGCGGCGGGTAAGGGCCGGGCCTGCGCCGACCACACCAGACCCCATCGAAATCGCCATGGAGGCTGAGGCGTCCGGCGCGGCCCCTGTGGGCGTCGCTCAAGAGGTTCTTCGCAAACAGAGCGCGCTGCTCTCAAGGCAGAGCACACTCACGGGCTGGCAGATCGCCAGCGAGCGGGCGGCGTTCGCGCTTCGGATCCTGACCATCGCGGTCGGTCTGACGGCTGTGCTTGGGCTGGCGTTGATGGCGTGGAGCGCCTCGCGCGACGAAAGCATCGTGGTCCAGCCCTTCAGCGCGCCGCCCGCCTACGCGCAGCGGGGCCTGGACGGCCGGGTGCTCGCCCAGCTGTTCACAGACCAGATCGTGGCCATCCGAGCGCAGTCGGCCCAAGGCTTTTTTGCTCAGCCCAGCCTGCGCGGTGCGACCGACGAGATTCGTATCGAGATTCCGCAGACCGGGGTGTCGCTTGGCGAGGTACAGCGCCTGCTGACCGTCTGGCTAGGACGGCAGAAAGAGATCTCCGGCACGCTCAGCGAGGAAACGCCGGGGCTCGTGACCCTGACGGTGCGGGTCGAGGGCCACCCGGCGGTTCGGCTCGAGGGGCGGCCGAGCGAACTCGACGCGCTGATAGGCCAGGCTGCGGAACGCAGTTTCGCCATCGCTGACCCCCTGCAATGGGTATTGGCGCTTCGGCTTACTGGCCGTCCGGACGAAGCGCTGGCGCACGCTGGGGCTTATGCCCGCGCCATCGGACGCGACCACACAGATTCGGGCGTCGCCCACACCTTCTGGGCCGCTGATGAGCCTGATCCGTACGTGCGACTGCGGCGGATTCAGGAAACCGTGCGGACCAATCCAACCCTGATGACCGCGCACCTCACTCTGGCCCGGACATATAGCCGGCTAGGCCAGGAAGGCGCGGCGTTCGAGACGGCGCAGGCGACGCTGGCGCTTCGCGATCGGGACCAGCCCGGGCGCTATAGCGGTAGCGGCCTCCAGCAGATGCGCGCCGAGTCAGTGCAGCTTATGGCGACACTGCGTGGCGACTATGCGGCGGTCCTGGATGTCCCGCTCGCGGATCTGGCCCCCCGCGCCCTGGCTGCCGCACGCGGGCATGATGGGCTGAATGCGGCAAGATGGGCCAGCAGCGGCCAGGACGACGGCTCCATCGTACCTGTCGCGGCGGCTATCGTCGCCGTCTTCCGTGCCAACGCAATGCGCGATTGGCCGGCCCTGGCTGTCGCGCTGGATGCTCATGCGACAGCCAGAGCCGACTGGCTGGCGGCGCCAGCGGGTCCCGGCCAGCCGCCCCGTTCGCAGGTCGCCTACTACCGCTCCTTGGCCGCGTCTGAAGCGGAGCGGGTCACAGGGCCACTGCGCGCCATCGCTATGGCCCGGGTTGGTCGGGTCGAGGAGGCCCGTGTGGTCGCGGCAGAGACGCCGCTGGACTGCGCCCCATGCCTGCGCGCCCGGGCGGAGGTCGAGGCAGCAGCCAGGAACTGGACCGCTGCGGACAGATGGTACGCCAAGGCGGCCGTTCTGGGTCCACAACTGCCGCTCACCGACACAGAGTGGGCCGAATCCCTGCTCGCGCGGGGAGACACCAGAGCCGCAATCATAAAGTTGAAGTCCGCCGCCGAGAATGGGCCGCGGTACGCCGATCCCCTCGAACTGTGGGGCGAGGCTCTGCTGGCCCAGGGCGACACCCGAGCCGCGGTTCGCAAGTTCGACGCCGCGGCCAAGCTCGCCCCCCGCTGGGGCCGCCTGCACCTGAAGTGGGGCGAAGCGCTGGCCAAGCTAGGCAAGACCAACGAGGCCCGCGTGAAATGGCGCGCCGCCGCGACGATGGACCTGTCTCCGGCCGACCGGGCCGCGTTGAAGGCGCATGGGGTCTGAGATGGCGCGCGCACCGGGCAACACGCCAAGACGGACACGGCTGAGAGCCGAGCCCGCGCCGACCACACCCGATCCTATCGAGATGGCCATGGAGGCCGAGGCCAAGGGCGTTGCGCCGGAAGGCGTCGCGCACGAGGTTCTAAGCAAGCAGAGTGCTTTGATCGGCTGGCAGATCGCCAGCGAGCGGGCCGGGTTCGCGCTGAAGGTGCTGACGGGGGCCGCAGGTCTCACCGCGGCGGGCTTGCTGGCGTCGATGGCTTGGCAGGCCAGCCGCGCGGACGGGCTGGTGGTCGCACCGTTCTCCACGCCGCCCAGCCTCGCGGCGCGCGGCATGACCGGCGAGGCCGTGGCCGCCCAGCTGATCGACCAGCTCGCCCTCATAGAGCCCTTTACCCGGGGCGCCTCGGAGGATTCGCGGCAGGTCTCCAGCGACTGGAAGCCCGCCTTCTCGGTGCAGATCCCGCAGACTGGAATCTCCCTCGACCAGCTGCAGGCGTGGTTGCGCACCCAGCTGGGCCATGAGCACAGGATCGCCGGCGAGGTAGCGCTGCTGGACGACGGGCGGCTACGTCTGACGGCCCGCTCGGAGGCGACGCCGCTGCCGCCGGTCGTCGGCCGCGCCGACGAGCTGCCGGCGATGGTGCAGGCGGTCGCCGAGGCCATCTACGAGCGGGACCAACCGAACGCCTATGGCGTCTTCCTCGACAGCAAGGGGCGGCACGATGACCTAGCGCGCTTCGCCCGAGGCCGCTCCCAATCACGCGACGTCCGCACGCGGGCCTACGGCTACACGGGCCTGGGCGTGTCGCTGTTCGCGAAAGACACACTGGGGGCCAGGGAAGCTTTCCAGAGGTCGCTCGACATTTTCCCAACCCGGATGGCTCGGCAGAACTTGGCGAGCATTGAGGAACAGCTAGGCCGAACCGACGCTGCCATGCGACACAACCGCGACGACCTGAACGCGCTCGAAATGCGGCTCTACGACAACCTCAGCGAACGCCGACGGCAGGAGCAGGTCGAAATCGTCGGTGGCTTTGTCGCAGAGGCCGTTGGCGACTATGCGGGGGCGCTTGCCATCTTCCGAGGCGGCTTCGCGACCCCGCGGGCGGGGTTCCGCGAGAACATCGCCGCAACCCAGCTCGCCGCCCTGCATGAGATCACCGCGGCGCGGCGAGAGCTCAACCGCTTCGAGCCCCTGTCCGCCGCCGACATCCTGAGGCGCCGCGGCCCCGCGGCGCGTGTCGCCGAGGCGGCCAGGCATTGGTCGATGGCGCTGGCGGAATGGGACGCCTACGTGGCCGCCAGGACCCAGAACGCACCGGGCTTCGTAAACCACCGAGCAACGGCGCGGCGGGCGGAGGCGCTGACGCGCCTGGGCCGAACCGGTGAAGCGGCGGCGCTGGTCGCCGCAACGCCGCTGGACTGCGAACCCTGCGTGCAGGCCCGCGGCGCCGTCGCTGCGGCCCTGGGCCGGCGCGCCGAGGCC
>FWWL01001391.1_pt1 | contig 45601 bp, 49 predicted proteins | sample 2228331 | NCBI WGS metagenome assembly FWWL01 (sample SAMEA103939775, study PRJEB20133) | metagenome | reverse complement strand
GTACCTCGCCTCATATATCAGGGAGTGGAATCCATCATTAAATATCAAGATAATAGATTTGAGATTAAGGAGCAGTCCTTCATTAAAGAATCTTGGAAACATTATTAAGGAATTAAATCCTCATGTCGTGGGCATCAGTGCGTTGACAGTGGAGTCAAATAACATGCATGAGGTAGCCCATGTAGTAAAGAGGTCGTCGCCTCATACCACAGTAGTTGTGGGGGGTCCCCATGCAACTGCATATACCGAGGATGTCCTGAAGAATATGAATATAGATTTTGCGGTTCTCGGAGAGGGGGAAGAGACATTTAAAGAACTTTTAGAGGCGTTAAATCATGGAAAGGAAATAAAAGATGTGAAAGGAATAGCGTTCAGGGAGGGAGACAAAATTTACAGGACATCTCCCAGAGGATATATAAGCAACTTAGATATCCTACCCTTTCCAGCCTGGGACCTTATAGATATAGATGAATATGGAAGACACAAAAGTATGGATCTATTGGGAGTGAGAAAATACATGACATTATTCACTTCACGAGCCTGTCCATACCGGTGTATTTACTGCAAAAATATGTTTGGAAAGGGATTTCGTGCAAGAAGCCCTGAGAATGTAATTGCAGAAATAGACATTCTTTATAACAAATATGGAGTTAAAGAGTATGAAATTATAGATGATATTTTTAATCTTGATGTAAAAAGGGCTGAAAGAATCTGTGATTTAATAATAGAGCGGGGCTATAAAATAGGGATTTCATTTCCTAATGGACTACGTTCAGACAGGCTTGATAAAAATTTGTTAAAAAAACTGAAAATGGCTGGTACAAAGTTCATTGCCTTTGCAATTGAAAGTGGCTCACCGAGAATACAAAAGTTAATAAAAAAGAATCTCAACCTTGAAAAAGTGGACGAAGCTATAGAAAATGCTGTTAAATCTGGCATATTTTCACTTGGCTTTTTTATGCTTGGCTTTTACACAGAAACAGAGGATGAAATAAAACAGACAATCAAGTTTGCTCTTAAATCAAAACTCCACACTGCCTTTTTCTTTAAAGTTATTCCATTTAAGGACACCGAATTATTTAATATGGTTAAACAAAACTTTTATCTGAATCTCACTGATTATAATTTAACTGAATACAATTACATAAAAAGCAATTTAAATTTGAGCAATGTTGAAGATAAAAGATTACAACGTCTTATACAATATGCTTACTTTAAATTCTATTTTAGTCCCGCAAGGATATTGAGAATCCTGTTTATCTATCTGAAAATAGAGAATTTCCGCACACTCTTTTTATACTTCATCGGTCTAATCAGGTTCCTTTTTATTCAGGTGAGTTATCATCCCCTTAAGAAAATACCTGTTAACGTTATCCTGAAAAGTTTTTCATCAATTAAATCTTTTTTGCAATGAATATATATCCTGATGGTTTGTATTTAAAAAGCCGTTCCCACAACAAGAAAAAAGGAGTAATTATTATGCTGGTAAAGCCAAAAATAGATCTGAGAAGCACTGCCCTAACAATGTTCTCTCTATAAGTTATATAGCATTTAATAAAGGGGAAAAGGCTTAAACAAACTTCAAAGATACGATCTATGAAGGGAGCATTCTCTACATGTATAAGAGTGAAGCCGGTGTCATTTAAAAAGTCAAGGATACTTTTATAGGATGGGATAAAGGTATGCCTGGGCATCTCATTTATACCAACCCATTTTTCTTTAAAAACCTTTGCACCGAAGCCATCAATAATAGGGGTACTGAAGATCACTATGCCCTCTTTTTTTAGAATTTTATTTATCTTCTTAAAAATTTCCCGGGGTGATAAGAGATGCTCAAAAACATAAAATAATGTGATAATATCATAGGAGTTTTCTGAAAAATCTACTTCAAGGAAATCGCCGATAAAGACATCATCCTTTAAGCGTTTTTTTGCCTCTAAAGCATCTTTTGAAAAATCAACTCCCTGGATATCAAATCCTTCCCTTTTTGCTTCTTCCAGAAATAATCCGCTTCCACAACCTATATCTAAAATTTTTATTCTTCCATCTTTTTTAAACTTATTAAGGAGTTTTATTCTCTTTGTAATAGTAGGTCTATAAATTAATAACCATTCCACATAGTTATACATCCTTAACAGGAGGTTTCCCCTGCGAATCCTTTTGAATAGATAATCCTCTGGATATAATTTCAATAACTCTTCTTTCGTGTAAATTGGCAAACATATTAAAGAGCCACAATCCTGGCAGGTAAAAATATCAAATTTCTGCCTATCGTATTCCGAATAGTAAGAAAAAGAAAAATTTAATCTTGAAGAACTACATATAAGGCATTGGTCTCTATTCTCATTTTTTTGCATTTTATAAACCTCGTATATTATCAATTATTCCGGCATATTGCCATAATATCAATACAATTAGAGATATCAGTATCAGAGAAATAAAAAGAATCATCCAGATTAATCTGCCAGATTTCGGGATACATTTTGCTGAGTTTATAATAACCATAAAAAAGGGCGCAGGAGAATAACCATTTTTTTACCCTTAAAGGGAGTAGTGAGTATATTTTCCCTGACACCTTATTTGCCATAGTTCGGCCTATTTCTGTCTCCTTTGATTTAAATTCATTGAATCTTTGATCTCCAAAAATCCCTAAAAGTTTAACATCTGAAAAAAAACGCGACAATATTCCATGTAATTCATCTGGAGTGAATTCACGATAGTGATAGGGATTAAGTCCAGATACAATTTTTGCTTTATTCGGGGTAGATATTAACAAAACACCTGATTTTTTAAGTACCCGCTTAAACTCTTCCAGCAACATCTCATACTTCTCTATGTGCTCCAGCGTTTGAAAACAGCAGATAATATCAAATGTCCTGTCCTTAAAAGGCAGATCTTCATTACTACATAATTTAATAGTAGATGAATTATGAAACTCACCTTCTGAAGTAGTAAATACAACAATATCTTTATCTACCGCTATTACTCTCGGAAACCTTTCTGACAAAATGGCTGAGCCGTATCCCTCCCCGCAACCGAAATCAAGAACAAGATTGCCTTCAAAATTTTTTCTTGTGAACTTATAGGGCTCACTCATACGAACTAAAAGGGGCTTGAATATTTTTGCCTTTGTAAATGGTCTTTCTCCAAAGTTATAAATATCAGTAAACTTCAACTTGCTCCTGGGATAATTCTTTCAATATTTTTTACACCAATAAAGGACTTCTCACTCTTTTTAAAATAATTAAAAAAACCAAAGAACTGTCCCATTCCATAAGAGAGGTGACCTATAAAGAATATAAAAGGCATGATACAGAGAGCACGAAATCCGATCCTTTTTTTCACATATTCAAAAAGAGAAGCGAAAAGGCCTGAAGAGAAATATAATAAAAGTGGCGTTATAAAAACTATGCCCTTCCATAGAATTAAGATAGGTAAAAATATTAAATAAATTGTAAATAAGAGCGCCAGAAAATATTTAACGCTTGAAATCAGAGGGAGTATCAGAAAATGCCTCACTCTGGAATCGCCATATCTAAAAAGTTTTACAATGAATTCTTTAATAGTTGCGGGAGAAGGTTTATAAAGTTCCAGTTCAGAAAAATAATTGATTTTGTAACCCTTTATTTTCAGCCTGTTTACCAGTTCATTTTCCTCATTAGGATAGAGCGTTTCATTAAATCCCCCTGAATTGTAAAAACAATCCTTGCGTATAAAAAGATTGCTTCCAATAATGTTATCCTCTGATGCATTAATATTAACCTCCCCCCGGGACCATCGCGAGGCTGAAAAAAAAGTCCCGAACCGTGATGCGAAAAAATCTGAAATGCATTCTCTGATTGCAGAATTATTATCGTATGTGTATATACTACAGCCCCCAAATACATCAGGGTTATATCTATCAATAACCTCAACTGCTTTAATAAAGAAATCATTAGATAATTCACAATCATCGTCAAGGAAACACAAAAAATTACCCGTAGCGACTTCTGCTCCCTTATTTCTCTGTAATGACGGATTATCACCCTCTACCACAATTATCTCTCTCACCTCTTTGGTTGCGTTTTTAATCACAGAGTTGAGAGCTCTCGGTGCGCCTCCTCCGCGTGTGATTATAATAACAGAGAGCGAAGTTTTATTGGTGAGTTCTATTTCGGTCAGATCTGGAGACATAAATAAATTCTCAGAATTAATATTCACTCAATCATTTCAATTCCAGCTCTCTTTTACCTCATTATTATAAAATCCCTTATTATAATAACAGCCGCCTTAATTTTATAACTTAACTCTCTGAAAGACCTGATTGATTTTAAATGTTGTATGATTTTCACAGGATTAAGATAAAAAAGCAAAAATCCCCTGCGCGCCATTTTTATTAAATACTTCCTTGTAATCCCATCATGTTCATAAATAGGGAAAGAGCTCTCCCCCTTCATATACTTATAATAAATATCAAAATTAATCCTTTTTTCTTTCAGCACCAGGTTAAATAATGGAGAATCGGGAACTATATTTAAGGGGGTAAACACTGCAAAATCAGGATTTATTTTTTTTACAAATTTGATTGAATCCTTAATATCCCGTTTCGTTTCATTGGGATGTCCTAAAATCATATTAATTGAAACCCAGATGCCTAATCCTTTACAGGCCTCAATGGCTTCAATAATAATTTTATCAGGTATCTCTTTCCCTATCACTTCCCTTCTGATACGCTCTGAACCAGCATCTACGCCAAAGGCTATCTTATTACAGCCTGCCTTTTTCATTACCTCAAGAAGTTCTCTACTAACTAAGTCGGGGCGCGTCTGACACCCCCATTTGAAATTCAGATTGTTTTTTATAATTTCGTTACACAAATCAAACGTTCTCTTCATGTCTGCAGTAAAGGTCTCATCTACAAATTCAATTGCTTTAATATTTAACGAATTGACAATATGTTCTATTTCTAAAATAACATTTTTAATGCTTCTTTTTCTATACTTTCTCCTGATAGTTGAATATGAACAAAAAGCACAGAAAAAAGGACATCCCCGGGCGGTGATGACAGAAGTGAGAGCCCCTTCAGACAAAGGACTGTAATAGTAATTGTGGTTATATAAATGTCTTGCAGGAAATCTTATAGTATCAATATTTTGTATAACTTTTGGAGGGTTTATTTTATACGATCCATTTTGTCTATAAACGAGGCCATCAATAGAATTTATGTCAGATTTGTTATTAAAATAATAATCAAGAAATAGGGGAAAGGACTCTTCTGCTTCTCCCCTGATCCCGAAATTTAACCCCATCTCTCTCACTACTTCTCCATCTATTGTAACATGAGGGCCCCCGATTATTATCTCGCAATTTTTAATATTCCTTTTGATAAGGTTTACTAATGAAAAGACCGCATTTAATAAAGGGGTTGTAACTGTTATTCCTATTATTCCGGGTCTGTCCCTTTTAATAATCTCAATAACATCCCAGCTACTTAGACCTTCCGCAGGACAATCTAAAATTTTAACCCTGTAGCCTTTTCCTTCAATGGCTGAGGCCAGATATCCCAACCCAAGATGTGGCAAATTCGTAAAAAACCCTCTTTTCTTATCGGGGTCTATGTTAGCATTTATCCCTACATTTAAATTGTATGCTGGATTAATTAAGATTATATCAACCATATTTTTCAATTATAATGAATTTTTTTTCACTGTCAATCCAAGACACAAATAAGGTAAGTAGGAAAACGTGAGTGTGGTCATACTACAGGTGTCTATTTAACCTCCTTTCTCCCCTCCCCTTATACCCCTTAAAGATTTGCTACTTCCCTACCCCATATCATATCTGAATATAAAAATGAACATCCTCATCACCAGTCTCTTGATATTAAACCAGAAGTGGTAAATTACATTGCCCACATTCCTGGCGTTTATTATATAACAGTAACTCTGCCGAATAATCCTCAAGGGATCAAGATAGAATCTAAAATATGCCAGCTGGGAGAGCCTCAGCAGCTTTTTGCTTTCAACCTCGCTCACATTAAAATTAACCTTAAAATAACTGGAATCAGTGTAGTCACTGATGGAACTTAGTTTCTCACCACCAACCATCTCAAAGAGTTCAGTTCCTTCAAAGGGCTTAACTATGAAAAAATAGGCATAGTGTAATCTGGAGTTCAATGCAAACCTTATTGTCTCCTTAATCTCTTCCTCCCTCTCTGTTGGGAATCCGAGCATGAAAAATCCATTGGAAAAAATCCCGAGGTCTACCGCATAGTTTATCGCCTCCTTTACCTTCTCTAAATTTAAATTCTTTTTAATCAATCTCTGTATCCTTGGCGATGCACTTTCCACAGCAAAACTTATAAACCTTGTGCCCGCCCTCCGCAATTTCTCCAGAAGGGGCTTATCAAGGCGGTCCGAACGAAGCCCATTAGGAAAGGCAATGTTGAGTTTATAGCCCCTCTCAATTATGAGGTCGCAGATTCTCTCCACCCTCTTTACATCTAAATTAAATATATCATCTATAACCTCCAGTTCATCAATCTCATACTTATTGTAAAGTATATCAATCTCCTCCAGGACATTCTCCGGACTCCTTGCCCTGAAGCCCTTTCCAAAGATATTGTGGCAGTAAATACACCGGTATGGACAGGACCTTGAGGTGTAAATCACCATATAGCGACGATGCCCTCGCGGGCTCATGCTCATAAATCTGCTGTATGCCTCAATATCAATATCCTCCCAGGCAGGAAAGGGAATGGAATCAAGGTCCTTGATAAACTCGCGCGGTTCTGTCTCAATTAAGTTGCCATTATCCCTGAAGGCAATCCCTTTAACCTTTCTCACATCACCTTCAACTTCAATTGTATCTACCAATTCATTAAATGTTAACTCACCCTCTCCCTTCACGACGAAGTCAATGTTACTATCAGCAAGTGTCCTTTTTAAGAAGGCGGTGGGATGGGGTCCTCCTGCTATCACCTTGGACTCAGGGATAGTCTTTTTCACCATCTCTGCTAATTTATGCATGGACTCCGCCTCCATGGTGAGGGCGCTGATGCCTGTTACTTCAGGTCTGAAGTCCTCTAACAGGGCTTTTAATTTCTTGGGAGATAACTTTGTAACACGGGTGTCTATAATTTTGATATTAATTGATGGATGATTTCTTTTTATATAAGAGGAAAGATACATCAGCCCCAGCGGGGGAGTAACAGTATTAGAGAGTAAAGTCTTCCCTTCTGCTTTAAGTAACAGTATGTTCATCATTTTTATTTTAACATTCTTAATATATTCTTCCTAATTTTAAAAAATTTCGCATAATCCTTATTATTCCTGTCCTTAATATATACCAGCCGTAAAATATAAGGCCTTTAATATTTCCTGAGTTTTCAATGTAGGAATATGCTATCCGCAATGCCCTTTTGGGATTGAGGTAAAATCTGAAATAGGATAAAAACTGAATCTGTTGCAATTTTTCACTTGAGAGTTCACTTAATTTAAAAGAACTCCTGTAATAATTATAATTGCTAAAATCAATCCTGTTGTTTCGCACAAGTTCTTTATAATTCTCATACAGTTCCGTCCCCTCAAAGGGCGTGACTATGAAAAAGTGGGCTGTGTGTAATCTTGACCTTAACGCAAAGTCAACTGTCTGCTTTATCTCCTCAAGGGACTCTGTTGGGAAACCAATCATGAAAAAGCCATTTGTGAAAATCCCGAGGCCAGCTGCATAGTCAATAACCTCCGCCACTTTGGGAATATTAAGATTTTTTTTAATCATTTTTTGAATCCTGGGAGAGGCGCTTTCAACAGCCACTGAGATAAACTTAGTTCCAGCCAGCCTCATCTTCTCCAGAGTTCTTTTCTCCAGGCGATCTGCCCTCAGACCATTTGGAAAGGCGAGACTTATTTTATATCCCCTCTCAATTATTAAATCGCAGATCCTTTCTACCCTTTTCAGATCAAAATTAAAGATGTCATCAAGTATTTCTATTTCAGAAATATTATACTTATTGTACAGGACATCAATTTCTTCAATGACATTTTCAGGACTTCTTGCACGAAACCCCTTTCCGAACATATTGTGACAGTAAATGCATCTATAGGGACAGGACCTTGAGGTAAACATAACCATATATCTTCTCCTTCCCCGCAAACTCATACTGTAAAAATTAGAATATGCCTCAATATCTATGAGGTCCCAGGAGGGAAAGGGTAAACTGTCAAGATCATGAATATACTCCCTCTGAGAGGCGATATAAACCTCCCCATTTTTTCTAAACACTATACCTTTAATACCCTCTACATTCCTGCCCTCCTCAATGGATTTGACCAATTCCGCAAATGTTAATTCACCCTCACCAATTACAATATAATCAATATTAGTATCCGCAATTGTTTTATTCACAAAGGAACTGGGATGCGGTCCACCCACCACAACCTTTGCCTCAGGCAATGTTGCCTTCGCTATCGCAGCGATCTCGTGCATGCTCAGGGCCTCCATTGTAACTGCGCTAATTCCAACAACCTGAGGACTGAACTCCTCCATAATCTCCGCAAGTTTATGGGAGGATAAATTTCTCACCCTTAAATCAATTATATTAATTCTATGGGATGGATTCAGATTCCTTAAATATCCGGCAATATACATCAATCCAAGTGGCGGAGTAACTGATGGGTGTTCTGATGTAAGCCCCTTCGCCTTGATTAAGAGAATGTTCATAATAAAATATATTACCACACTGATTAAACAAAAGACAATCCCGGAATGCCCCTGTGGTATAATAATCTTATGAGAATTCTGCTCATAAAGGCATTTAGAAAGAGTCGCACAAGCACATCTGTTGTCCATCCCCTGGGTCTGATGTATATTGCCGCGGTCCTGAGGTCAAAGGGATTCAATCAGGTTGAAATCCTGGACACGCGCCTACATAACAGACCCTATCAAGCAGTGGCAGAAAAGATCGAAAAATTTAAACCCCATGTGGTTGGTATAAGTGCTATAACAGTGGAGGCAAATTCATTGAATCTCATATCGGATATTGCAAAAAAAATAAATCCAGCGACCCTCGTTGTGGCCGGTGGACCCCATCCCACAGCATATCCAGAAGAGACGCTGTCAAATCATAATATTGACATTGTAGTTTACGGCGAGGGTGAGGAGACATTCTCGGAACTGTGCACAAAATATGCCGGTGGGAACCATAAAGAATACCTGAAGATCAATGGCATCGCCTACAGGGACTCGGACAGGATAAGGATGAATCCGCCGAGGGAATTTATCGCAGACCTCAACGCCCTCCCGTTCCCTGCCTGGGAACTCATTGATATGAAGGCATATTCAAAGTTCACGAGCATGGCAAGTCTGGGACACAGACCATATATGTCGGTTATAACCTCAAGGGCCTGTCCTTTTAAATGTATCTACTGCCACAACATATTCGGCAAGAAGTTCAGGGCAAGGTCGCCGGAAAACATCCTGCAGGAACTTCTTACTTTGCGTTCAAAATATGACATAAATGAATTTGAAATCTTAGACGACATTTTTAACCTTGATAAAAAAAGGGCAGAAAAGTTCTGGGATGAGGTAATAGATAATTTCCCTGAGGCAAGATTTGTATTTCCCAACGGCATCAGGGCGGACATGCTTGATGAAGAGGCTATCAGGAAAATGAAACGAGCAGGTGTAATTTACACTGCGGTGGCTGTGGAAAGCGCAAATGAAAGACTGCAGAAATTAATAAAAAAGAATCTGAATCTCAACAGGGTTCGCCATGCAATTGAATGTCTGGATGAATACAAAATATTTACAAATGGTTTTTTCATGCTCGGCTTTCCCACTGAAACGAGGGAAGAGATAGTGAACACCATCAGGTTCGCCTGTTCTTCTGAACTCACCACAGCACAATTTTTTATAGTAACTCCATTTCAGGGCACTGAACTGGCTGAACTTTACAAAGAGTCAATTAAAAATTTCAGAATTGATTTTTCAAAATATGAATATTATCTCGGTGAATTCAATCTCAGCAATGTGAACGACAGGGAACTCTTCCGCCTGCAGAGGTGGGCAAACATAAAGTTCTATTACAATCCAAAGCGATTGTTCAAAATATGGAGGCTCCATCCCAGAAAGCACGAACTCTTCAGATATATAACCCTTATTCCAAACAGGATAATATGGTGGGGGAGGGGCAGAGAAAAATAGCCTCTTATCTCCTTCTCTTATACAATGAAACCATATAGCCCTCTACTGTTTTGTTAGCAGTTTTTAATTCCTTCCTTATAAATTTATACTCTATTATTGGGACGAAATCTTCTCTAATATATACTAAAATAGGATCCGTCTTCTCCATATTAACAAAATCTACGTCTTTAAAAACAGGGAAGAATTGCTCCTTTTGATAAAGGTAAAAGGGGAGAAAAAGTATATAATCCGTGCCACTTTTTCTAAGTTGCTCCACCGCATCCTGGAGTTCTTCCTCTCTATTATAATATGGACCCAGGCAATTATACTTCGTTGGATTATTGAGTCCCCAGATAAAATAGATTGATGGCAGGCAATGATAAACAAAGATCTCCTTTATCCTCTGCTCTTCAAGGTATCTGCTGAACTCTTTTATCTCAGCGGAATCACTTTTGTTAACCAAAATTTCTCCTCTTGGAGTAATGATTTTTTCATACCGGTTATGTGCGGAAAAAATAATTTCTACATTTGTTATAAGTTTAGTTGATGTACCAATAATGGGAACAGAAAGGGCAAAGGAATATAATATGGCTCTTGTAATTTTCCTCCTGAAACCCTCCCTGAAACAATTGATGAGGAGATTCAGCGCAGAGATAAATGTGAGGTTGGTAAAGGGGGAGATAAAGGCAAGCCTGAGGTCATCGGGTCTATACAAAGAGGATAGAAATACAAAGGCAGTTATTATAATAATCTTTAAGTATGTCCCATGTTCTGCAAAAAATCTCTTACCTTTAAGTAATATAATACCAATAAAGATTCCAGCAGAGACAAAAAAATTATATCCCAGAAATAATGTGGGCAATGAATTTATAAAACCGCGAATAAATTCCTTTTCCTCATAGGCAAGGCTGAGATAATATTTTGCTGGATAGTAATATGCTGGATATGCATGAAGTGCTCTATAACCCTTAAATGGACTGATAAGCCAGGAATAGAGGAATTCAGTTAATGCGCCTTTTGTTACAAAATACAGAGCAAAGGGGATTACCGGGAGAATAAAACCAGAAAGTAAGGGCAAAATGCTTGTGCCTTGCTCCTTTTTCTCTGAAGTAAAAATTACAAGATAAAGTAGCATCCCGGCTAAAATAGTAATGCCTTTAGGATAGAAAAAGGTCATTGTGAGCCCTGAAAAAAGCCCGGATAAAAACGACGATGACCTCAGAAAAAAGAGGAAAGAGATAAGTGCAAACAATGTGCTTAACCAGTGGTGGGAAAAGAGCATAAATTTTGATGGATTCTCAATAATAAAGAATGCGAAGAGTAAGAAAGAGAAAATAGGAGAGAGTTTAATCTCTTTCGCTACCAAATAGATTAACACTGCTATTAATCCAAAAATGATAAATGTTGTGTACATTGTAACAGATGTATTTATACCAAAAATTTTAAATAAAAAGACAAGGAGGAAATAATTTGCAGGACTATTAGTCTCGTGAAAATCTTTATACAAAATATCGCCATTAAGCATCCGGACCGCCCCATAACTGAAAACCCCCTCATCAGATATAAAAACATATTGAGCACGAATAAGGTATAGATATATGAAAGATATCACAAAAACACAAGCCGGTTTCATCTGAAAATTATATCATTTTTATTTGAATATTAAAAAGTTACCTGTTATCATTATACTCATACCGGGGCGTAGCGCAGCCTGGTTTAGCGCACCTGCCTTGGGAGCAGGGGGTCGGAGGTTCAAATCCTCTCGCCCCGAGTGAAACTTAAATGGACGATGGGGAACTAACCGCCTGCGTATTGTCGGAGGTTTGAGAGGTTCGGACCACTGATGTCCGAGATATTCTCCAGAAACTTACGGAGAAGAAAAGAGTTGGACTGCGGTTTGCAAATCCTCTCGCCCCGACCATAAAGTTCTATGCGCCTGTAGCTCAACAGGATAGAGCAACGGCCTTCTAAGCCGTGGGCTGGGCGTTCAAGTCGCCCCAGGCGCGCTTTTTGAGATAAGTCCTGCTTCCACCACCCCGCGGAGCTATGGCTGAACAGAGCCCACTGAAGCGGGAAGCAGGTTGCGAAGCAACCCCCTCAGGGGGAAGGCTCTGGTGCGTTCAAGTCGCCCTAGGCGCGCAGTTATGGTGAGCGTAGCTCAACTGGTTAGAGCACCGGACTGTGGCTCCGGACGCTGGGGGTTCAAGTCCCCTCGCTCACCCATCCTTTAGCCCCTGTAGCGCAACTGGATAGAGCGGCGGGCTTCGAACCCGCAGGTTGGGCGTTCAAGTCGCCCCGGGGGCAACTGGAAAAATGAAAGATTCAGTGATAAGATAACTTCATGCCAAATATAAAACTCACCATATCCTACGACGGCACAGGGTATCATGGCTGGCAGAAGCAGAAAGGTCTCAAAACAGTTCAGGGAACCCTTGAAGGAGCACTGAAAAAAATCTTTAAGGAGAATATCAAGTTAACAGGTGCAGGCAGAACGGATGCTGGCGTTCATGCCATCGCACAGGTCGCTAATTTCAAAGTCCGCAATATAAAAATACCCATTAATAAAATCCCCTATGTTCTAAATAACCTTCTTCCGGAGGAGATAAGAATTATTGATTGTGCCTCCGTTAACGATAACTTCCACGCCAGAAGGTCAGCAAAAAGCAAGACATATCTTTATGTTATATCAAATGCGCCGGTGCAATCTCCCTTCTCTGCCCGTTATTCATGGCATATTCCATATAAAATTAATCTCAAGAGGATGCGAAGGGCTGCAAAGATGCTGGAAGGGAAACACGATTTTAAATCATTCATGTCCGCAGGCTCAGCAGTAAAATCCACCATAAAAAACATGGAGGAGATTAAAATTCAGAAGAAAGATTCTCAGATAATGATTTTCTTCAGGGCAGATGGGTTTTTGAAACAGATGGTGAGGAACATCACTGGAACCCTCGTGGAGATTGGCACTGGTAAAAGGGAGCCGGAAGAAATCAGAAATATTCTGGACGGAAAGGACAGGAAAAAGGCAGGTCAATGTGCCCCTGCAAAGGGACTTTTTCTATTAGAAGTAAAATACGCTGGAGGTTAGTTTCATGAAATTTGTCTTGACCATTGCCGGCTCTGACCCCACGGGTGGCGCTGGAATCCAGGCAGACCTCAAGACAATATCTGCCCTTGGCTGTTACGGCTTGAGCGCCGTAACTGCAGTAACGAGTCAGCGGAGCACCGGCGTAAGGGGATATGTCAATATGGATCCAGATGCATTAAGGTCACAGATAAATAATCTATACAGCGAATTTAAAATATCTGCGGTAAAAACTGGTATGCTGGGAACAGTAGAAAATCTAAAGATTGTGAGCGAGATTTTATCAAGGAAGAATCAAAAAAATATAGTGGTAGACCCGATAATTTTCTCTGGAACAGGCGTCAGATTGATTGAGGAGGAGGCAGTTCATTTTTATAAATACAATCTCTTCCCCGTTGCCACAGTTATTACCCCGAACTTACAGGAGGCATCAATCTTTACAGGCATGAAGATAAAGACAGTAGAGGATATGATAGAGGCATGTAAAAAACTTGCTGAATTTCTTCCCTCTGCTGTGGTAATTACGGGAGGACACCTGGCAGGGGATCCGGTTGACGTACTCCTTCATAGAAAGAAAATTACACTCCTGCCACAGAAGAGGATTAACAGAAAAATCCATGGAGCGGGATGCACCTTTTCCTCAGCAATCGCATCACTGCTTGCCCTGGGAAGACCGCTGGAAGAGGCAGTCCGTTCCGCACAGAAATTTACCTCACTATGTATAATGAAGGGCTTTCAGATTAAAAGCGGAGGAAAGTATCTATTGAAACATCTCTAAAACTCTTATATTTTCCCCGTATGGTCTTCAAACCTTGTCCACTTCTTGAAAAACACAACCTTTACCACATCCGTTGGTCCATTTCTGTTTTTCCCGATAATTATTTCTGTCAGAACAGCGGGGTGTTCATGGGAGTCTTTTGATTCCTCCCTGTAGAGAAAGGCAATGAGGTCAGCATCCTGTTCTATTGCCCCGGACTCCCTCAGATCAGCCAGCCGCGGTCTCTTGTTCGGATTCTTCTCCACCTGTCTGCTTAACTGTGCCATTGCCACGACAGGTATGTTAAGTTCCTTTGAGAGCGCCTTGAGGGAACGGGATATGTGTGAAATCTCCTGCTCCCTTGTATCAACATTCTTTGGTCCCTGAATCAATTGCAGGTAATCCACAAATATAATCCCTATATTATGTTCTGCCTTCAATCGCCGTGCCTTTGCCCTTAGTTCAAGGACATTTATATCTGAGGTATCATCAATATAGATGGGCGCCTTCTCCAGCTCCTTTGAAGCCAGCACCAATTCATTTGCCTCTTTTTCAGAAAGATATCCTGAAATTAATTTCTGGCTGTCAATCTTCGCATGCACGCATAACATCCTTTTGACAATCTCCTCCTTTGACATCTCAATTGTAAAAAAACCCACAGGGATGTTGTGTTTCAGTGCAGCGTTGAGGGCAATGTTTACTCCAAGAGCGGTCTTTCCAACGCTGGGTCTGCTTGCAATTATTATAAGATTTGATGGCTGAAAGCCAGAGGTAAGATTATCAAGGTCTTTTAAGCCAGTGGGGACACCGGTTACGAAATTCTTATTTTTCATCCTCTTCATTATTATGTTTAAAACATCGGGGGTGATGGATTTTAATTCAAAATATGCCTTCTTTATCCTCTGTTCTGAAATCTTAAATATCTCTCGTTCTGCCTCATCAAGAAATGAGTCCACATCCTTAACATCCTCAAGCCCCTTTGAAGCAATGCTTAATGATGTGTTTATCAGCATTCTCAAGACAGCTTTCTCCCTCACTATTTTTGCATAGTGACCTACATTGATTGCTGCGGGTACAATATCCGTCAACTGGGCAATATAGGCTGGGCCACCGACCTCGTCAAGTTGCTTTTTCTTTTTTAATTCTTCTGTAAGTGTAATAAGGTCAATTGGTGTGCCTCGCTCAAAAAGATCCAGAATTGCACGGTAGATTTTAACATGGGAATCCCTGTAAAAATCCTCCGGGTCTAGAACCTCAAGAACCTGATAGATGTTAGAATTGTCTATTAAGATGCTTCCGAGAATGGATTGCTCTGCTTCAATATTTTGGGGAGGAACCCTGTTAAGAAAGAAGTCATTCTTCTTCAGTTCTCTTATCTCCCTGGCCATAAATTTATCTCTTCTTCTCTACAATAACCTTTACGGTTGTCTCAACATTACCGCTTAATTTTATTGAAATGGAATATTCTCCTGTGGCCTTTATTGGCTCTTCAAGCTCAATCGTTCTTTTGTCAACCTCAATGCCCTCTTTTTTTAATGCCTCTGCGATGTCTCCGGCTGTAACGGATCCAAACAATTTCCCCTGTTCCCCCACCTCCGCAAAGATTGTCACTATCTTACCCTCCAGCGCCTGTTTTATTGACTCCGCGTCTTTTAAAATCTTTTCTCTCTTTTTCTGCTCAATCTTTTTAATCTCCTCTATCCTTCTCTTATTTCCTTCCGTTGCAATAATAGCCAGTTCCCTTGGAATCAAAAAATTTCTTGCATATCCGTCCGCAACATTCACTATGCTACCCGCCTTCCCAAGTGAAGGAACATCCTTCAACAGAATTACCTCCATAATTGCCTCCTGCTGAAAATGTATACAATAATTCTTAAATTTCTAAATCGTAGTGAAGGGAAGTAGAGCAAGTATTCTCGCCCTTTTGATTGCCTTTGTCAACTCCCTCTGATGCCTTGCACACAATCCACTTAACCTTCTCGGTTTAATTTTTCCTCGCTCCGTTGTAAATCGGGCAAGCACATCAGGTGTTTTGTAATCAATTCTGACTGCAGGGTCTGAACAGAACAAACAGACTCTTTTCTTTGGTATTTTTTTCACAAAGGTCGTTTTGTTATTCTCCATATTCCTTCACCTCTTAAAATGGAACATCCTCCTCATCTTCATCCGGCGGAATATCATCAACCGGCTCCGGAATCGCCCTCGCATCCTTCGGGGGGGTGCCTATAAAATGAACCTGATTTGCTAAAATTTCAACCTTTTTATGCTTCTGTCCATCTTCTGAGGTCCATGACCTCTGCCTAAGGCGGCCCTCAACAAGCACTGTTCTCCCTTTGGTGAGATACTGTTTACAAACCTCTGCCTGTTTTCCGAAGACAACAATATCAAAAAAACTCGTTTCCTCTGTTTCTGTCCCGGCGTTCTGCCTCCTTGCATTAACAGCAAGTCCAAACTGCACAACTGCAGTTCCCGCGCCACTGTACCTGAGTTCCGGGTCTTTGGTAAGACGACCGGTAAGTATTACCCTGTTGTAGTCCATTTTACCTCCTATTCAAGAGCCTGCTCAAGAGATCGTCCTGGTTCTGACCTCGCTTCTTTCGCCTTTCTCTCCTTAACCTTAACCGTGAGATAGCGCAGAACGCTCTCAGTAACACGCAATACTCTCTCCAGTTCTCTAACCCTTTCACCATCTGCCTCGTAACAAATACAGATGTAAAAGCCCTCTGTTTTCTTTTTTATGGGATAGGCAAGTTTTCTTTTACCCCAGAAGTCCACCCTTTCAACAGAACCACCATTCTCCTTTAAAATACCCGAGAGTTTTTCAATAAATGCCTTCTGGTCCCGCTCCTCCATTTCGGGAGCAAGAACCACAACAGTCTCATATTTTCTCATCTCTGACCTCCCTGCGGTTTGCCAGCCTCCGCCTGAAGCGGAAGCAGGGATACTTTACTTTAAAATTAAATCAAAACTTTGTCAAGCACAAAGTTTGAGAAAAATAATCCACAAAAAACTTTTTAATATTTTCAATATTATGTAAGAGAACCAACAAAATAAAAAGGCCCAGAAGAATTTTAACCTGATGAAGAAGAAAATAGACATTCAATGAAGGTATTGAACGATTTAAAATACCAAAGGCAATCTCTGTAAGAAAGAATGTAATACAGAAAGGGAGGGCAAGAAGGATTGTGGCTTTGAAAAAGGGTACTACTGTGTGGGTGAAGATACTACTTAATGATGGAGGAAGAGTAAATCCCAGCCCTGTAGATGAATTTAAAATACCCATTATAAATAATTTGTATGCACTGGAATAAAAGAAGAGGATAGAGCCAATCAAAAACAAAATCATTCCGCTCTGGGATGTGTATGACGACTGGGCAGGATCCAGCAGAGAGACCTGCGCCATACCCCTCGTGTCATCAATAAGCCTGCCCGCTGACTGAAAGGCATGGAAGATCAATGAGGCAGACCAGCCAATGAGGGAGCCATGGAGTACCCGGAGGAAAATGAGGACAATCAATTCATAACTTTCAAACTCCCTGAATTTAATACCATAGAGTGGCAATGCAAGAGAAAAGGCAATAGAGATACGGACTGATACTGGAATATATCTGTTCCCTGTGAGGGGACCGAAGGCAATGACGCCCGATAAAAATGATGCAATAATGCCGATTCCCTGAATCTCCTCTTTGTAAGATGAAATCATTTCAGATAAGAGTGAGTTAATTTCCGGTCATATACTATCTAAAAGAAAGCATGAGAAATATTTCCCTTGTAAAGTTGAGAATTTTGTCTAACATCCATGTGCCGGAAAGGGCTATTACAGCAAAGATAACAATAAGTTTTGGTAGAAATGTAAGGGAATTCTCCTGAATCTGAGTGAGAGCCTGGAAAATGCTTACTGCAAGACCTACAAGTAAGGCAGGGACAATCACAGGCACTATAAGCACAAGCGTTAGCATGAGCGCCTTTGACACAACTGCTATTACTGCTCCATCTGTCATCAGTAAACATACCCCATGATAATCCCGCGGGATATAAGTTGCCATCCGTCGGCGAGAACAAAGAGAAGGAGTTTAAATGGAAGCGAAAGAGTAACCGGAGAGAGCATGTGCATCCCCATTGAGATTAAAATGCTTGAGACGAGCATATCAATTATAATGAAGGGAAGATAAATCAAGAAGCCCATCTCAAAGGCCTCGTGAAGTTCGCTTATCACAAAGGAGGGAACAAGGATAATAAGTTCATTTTCCTTCACTTGATTCAGCCTCTCCTTTTTCCGGATATCTGAAGAGATACTTAAAAACATTCTTCTCACCTCAACATGAGAATTCTTGAAAAGAAAATCCTTTAAAACCGGGATGGCTGAATTAACTGTCTTATAAAGAACCGTCCATGAATCCGCTTTTTTTATATTAATTCCCTTCATCTCCTCCTTGATTCGGGATTCAATCTCAACCCCAACGGGGTGCATGATGTAAAGTGTAAGGATGAGGGAAAACCCCATAAGCACAATGTTTGGTGGTATCTGCTGGGCACCTATTGCACTTCTGAGAATTGAAAAGATAATGGATGTTTTTACAAAGGATGTCACCATCATCAAGAAGATGGGGGCAAGGGTCAAAAAGGCAAGAAGGGCGAGGATATAAACCGGACTGGATGAAAATGAATCCATCTCTATTCCTTCTCCTCTTTGCTTCCGGGCTCTATGCTGAGCAACTGTATAGCACCTCCTGAAATGGCAAGCAAGATCTCCCTCTCTCTGAATCTTACAAGACAGAGTATATTCCTTGAGTCAAGGTGCAATCTTTCTATTACCTCAAGATTACCCCCTGATTTTTTGATTGATTTCTTATAATAAGAAAGGGCAAGATATAATCCGCCAGCACAGAGAAGCACAACGATGAGATTAATTATTGTATTAAGAAAAAGATTCATATCAATCCTTCAGGGTAAGGACCTCCACACAGAGGGCTTCATCAAGCCGGACTAATCTTCCTGTGCCGATAATCTTCCCATTCGCTGAAATGAGCACCTCATCAGGGGCTTTCCCATCTATATTAATCAACTGACCCGGCACAAGGCGGGTTAAATCCTTAAAGGGCATTTTAATTCTTTTTAACTCTATACTCACTGTCACAGGTATATTCTGAATTAACTCCTCTTTACTTCGCTCCCCTTCTTTTTGTCTCTCGCCACCGGGCTCATTTTTATAAAAAAATCTCTCGTTATCAATATCATATCCGCCGATTAATTCGTTGTCTCCTGTCTTAAGCATAATAACACCTCCTGCTTTTCCATCTTCATAGAGTTTCATGTAGGGCTCTCTGAAGGCAATGAGGTCCCCTGGATGAATCTCCCTGAATTCGCCTGCATTTATTTCTCCTTCTGCGAGGACAGGAATTATACTGATGACAGTATCTGAAAATCTCTCAACTCTGTTCTTTTTCTCCATTATTTTTATAATTTCCTGCACTGCCCTTTCAGTAAACCCAACTGAGAGGAAATAAACCCCTCCCATAAAATTCACTTTAAAAATGAGCATGCGCTCCTTCTCCTCTGCCCTTTTCCCTATAACTCCAATCCACCTTAATCTCTGAATTATCTCTGATTCCCTTTCTCTTGAGATAATTTTGAGGAATATATATTCAATCAATGCAAGCCCAGCGGGGCTCAATGCACAATTCTTCCTCCCGCCGGATATCTTACTTAAAAATTCGGACAAAAAATAATCCGGTATGTTGACGGAAATTATTTCATTATCGGGCATCAAGGAGAGCCCATATCTGATAAATCCTGCATCAGAAAGATTATTTATTTCCCTCCCTGCCGGAGTCACTGAAATAACACCCTCTATCCCGATTATATCCTTTAAGTCTACTGATAGCCCTTCCCGAAGAAGGTTGTACAGTTGATTAATCTGATTATATGGGAGAATATCATCTATTGACTTTAAATTCATCAAGCACCAGCCCTCTCTTAAGAAGTCCTGCCCTTATACTGTCATAAAATTTATTAAAAAAATTCAGTGCAGAGGCATCCTTTGAGTCAATAATGATTCTCAGCCTTGCCCTGCCTGTCTTCTCAATCCTGATATGCGTATCTCTGAAGAGAGAGGGTTGCATTGAAAGCACAAGTTCTCTATTACCTGAGGCATTCAACCCGCTGTATACCTCTCTCACAAGGTTTTTCGCAAGATGGATAAGGTCCTTTCCGTCAGGTGGTTGAATAATTCTCATCCCATGAAAAACTGGCTCAAAATCATCTACCTTTGTATCTCTTCTTATCCTCTCAAGATCCTCAGAAATTCTTCCTGATCCCTTCTTATTCATGCCTCTGAAATTATTAACTGTTCTGCTCTTACTCTCTTTTAAAGTGCGAAGCCATAAACTGTTATTCTTCCTTTCCCCGGTATGTACCTCTCTTTTAATTTTGTTACCGCAGATAGAATTTAACGAACCCTCCCTTTTAACAGCAATCTTATCTACCACCATACTTCACCATAAAGAGGTCATTGATCTCCCTTTCCTCTTTTTTTCTGCGAGATGCCTTTTCCTTCTCTTCTAACCTCAATTCAATTTTTTCAAGAGCCCTCAGGCGCTGGAGAATGGATGAGAGGTCCCTTTTTAATTCAGTGATTTCTGACTCAATTTTTTTCTCCATGAGTTTAATCTCCTGAATCCTTGCTCTATGAAAGTCAAGACCCTGTCGAAAATCGCAATTGACCCCTGCTCTCTTTTCTGCCTTAAGTTTTAAGAAAAATTCCTTCTGCAATTTTTTCATCTCTACAATATGACTCTCTTTTATATTCCTGAGCGAATTAATATTCTCCTTAAGGATTCTTATCTGTTCCTCAACATCTTTTTTTCTATCCTCAAAAAAGGAGATGATCTCCTTAATCCTCATAACCATCAAGAAGCTCCTTCATCATCTTTAATGTATCTTCAAAACCAACCTTCTCCCCCTGATCCTGCGTAAGAAAATTCACTATTCGCTCATAATTTTTAAGGAAAAAATCCAGCATCCTGTCGCCACCGTTATACATTCCCACTGAGATAAGGTCTCGCTTTGACTCATAGTGAGCAACAAGTGATCTCATCTTCATTGCCAGTAAAAGATGCTCTTTTGTTACAACGAGCGTCATCACCCTTGACACGCTGTGGAGGAGGTCAACGGCCGGATAAATGCCCCTGCCTGCAATATCCCTTGAAAGTATTATGTGCCCGTCAAGGATGGACTTAACCTCGTCAGAGACCGGCTCTCTTTCATCGTCTCCCTCCATAAGGACTGTGTAAAAGGCAGTGATTGAGCCCCTCTCTCCATTGCCGCTTCGCTCAAGGAGCCGGGGAAGGACTGCAAAGACGGAGGGAGGAAACCCCTGCCTTGCCGGCGGCTCTCCCGAGGCAAGCCCAAGGTCCCGGAGAGCTCTGGCAAAGCGCGTCACAGAGTCCATCATGAGTATAACTCGCCTTCCCTCATCCCTGAAGTGTTCTGCTATGGATGTTGCAAGGTAGGCGCAATTGAGCTTCATAAGGGGCGACTCATCAGATGTTGCAACAACCACCACAGTTCTCTTCAAGCCCTCTTCGCCAAGGGTGTCCTCAACGAATTCTCGGACCTCCCTTCCGCGCTCACCAACAAGGGCAACGACATTTACATCAGAGATAGCATTGCGACAGATCATTCCCATGAGGGTGCTCTTACCAACTCCAGCGCCGGCAAAAATCCCCATCCTCTGTCCCTCAGCAACTGTGAGAAGACCATCAATCACCCTGATGCCAAGAGGCAGTATATTTGTTATCTTTCTGCGTTTCAGCGGCGATGGCGGTTTCGCATAAAGGTGAAGAGAAACGGGCTCTCCTGAAATATCACCCCTTCCATCAATGGGAGTACCTGACCCATCAATTATCCTGCCAAGAAGATTGGAACCAAGCGTGATGGTATTACCACTGGATGAGAGAACCACATCGGAATTTATCCCCGTGCCATCAATCTCACCATAGGGCATGAGAATGAGATCCCCTGATTCAATGGCAACCACCCGTGCGGGGATCTCACCCCCCTCTGTCCGAACATAACAGAGATCTCCTATCTTACCGCGGGGAATCCTCGCCCTGATAAAAACGCCCGCAGCTGACCTGACCCTGCCCCGCACCTCATTCAGATCCAGTTCCTTAAGCAATTTTGTATTAACTTCCATCTTTCAAAATCCTTTCCATCCTTTTTAACCTTTTCTCCACACTTAAATCAATCTCTCCGAACTCGCATTCTATTAAACACTCCCCTCGCTTTATCTCCTTTCTTCCTGCAACAGCCACATGCCTTGCCTCCATCTCCTCAAAAAATTCCGGCGATATTTTTCTGAGTTCCTCAACAAGTGCCTCATTCAGAACCACTGTAATATTCTCCCCGCAGACCCGTCTGATTTCCTTTCTTATTATTGAAAGAATGGCTGAAGGATTTAATGACAATTCTTCTTCAAGGACCTTTTTGCTAATTAGAATAACCATTTCCATAAGTGTATCTTCTATCCTTGTGAATAACCTCTCTTTCTCATCAATGAGATTTTTTATAACATCTTTAAATTCCTGGACCCCTTCCCTCCTTCCCTTCTCCCTCGCCTCCTCCAGAATCCTTTTTTCATTCTCTTTAGCTCGTATCCTTTCTACTTCCACAACCTTCAGTGCCTCTTCCACAATTCTTTTCAAAGTTTCTGCCCCTTCCATATCAGTTCTGCGCAGGAGAGCAACCTCCCCATAAAACAGGAGATGTCTTAAGACATCCTGAAAGCCCTTCGGAAGGCCTCTTCTGACTTCTGCTCCAGCCATTTTATCTCCTCTTTCCTATCGTTTATTAAACTATTCAATATCTTCTGTGCATCCTCTGAAAACTTATTCAGGACAATCTTTTTTAACTTATCTGATTCCTCAGCAATAAGTGTTGCGAGCAAAACATATCCAGCAAAAATGCCCTCATTTCTTTCCGGAATAATATCTCTCTCTCCATCCTTAGTTGTTAAAGCAAATTCTCCTGCTGATCTTAATAATTCCAGCATCTCTTCATAACTCAGAGTTATGATTTTATTTATAATATTGTCCTCTCTATCACAATCGCCCTGGCTTTTTATACATTCCTTGAGATTGGATATAAACTCCTCCAAAAATTTTCTTATAACAAAATCAAAACAGCCCATCCCTGTGACTGGCGGAATTTCTCCTATCTTTGAAATTACCTCCGGTGGAAGATAGAATCGGACCCTTTCAGAGAATTCCTCCGGCAGGGCTTCAAGGATTATCTTACAAAGGAGAGGGCCTTCTGAGGAAAGCATTTTTGATAGATTCTCAGGATGAATCAGAGAAAAAAATTCACCAAAGATTGATTCTAACACAGCATCAGAACATGAGGTATCTTGCTGTAGAACGGAGTTGATTTCCATCTTCCGATCCTCTGAGATAAGTGAAAACAATAACTCCCCTTTCTCATCAAGGGCACAAAGGAGGGCGAGGCATTTATTCATTTCCCTTCTCTGTCTCTTTTCTATCAGGAACTGCATCTCCTTTACCATTTTTTAATACTATGGCTTTAAATTTAGTCCACAAATAAAGGTTAAATCCGCCGGAGACAAGGAGGAAAATACCACAGAGGAAGAAAAATAAAAAAGAGAGAGAAGAAGAACCCTCTGGCGGCTTGATGCTTCTCTGCAGAACTGGAACTGCAACTACATTTACATTCTCCTCAAGAAGATTTGCAACACCACCCGAGATAATTTTTCTGATATCATCAGTAGAAAATGGTTTTTCACCGCCATTGCGGGCAATATAATTAATCAGCACCGACGCAGAGACCGGCTTTTCAGCGCCTGTTAATTCATCCCGCATCTTTGCGATATGAACCCTCGCTTTCACCACACCCTGAATCTGTTCAAGTGTCTTTGATAACTCTGCATTCCGGGAATATTCCTCAAGCACTCTCTCTGCGGTCTGCGTCGGGAGAAAGCTCTTCTTGCCAAAGATCTCAACCACACCCTCTGTCTTCTCTTCCGGAAGATTATTCTCACTCAAAATCTGGAGGGCTTTCAAAAAATCTCTCCTCCTTACACGAACATTCCACAGCACACCCTGCTCTGTCTCTACTGATACCTTGTTTGCCCTGATGTTATTTTCAGACAGTACAACAAGTAACTGGTTTGCCTCAGCCTCATCAATTCCAGTAATTATATCTGTTGAACATCCGGCGAAGAGGTGAAGTACAAAAAGAAGAGCAACTCCTGAATATCTAAATCCCTTCATACCTGTGTGTTCACGACCTGTTTCACTCCAGAGGTTCCCTTCTCAACAAGTTTGCTTATAAGTTCTACCTCCTGGGTGAATCTGTAAACCCGCATCTGCAGGGTAAGCAATTCCTGCTGGGATAATTTCACTCCGCTCAATGATACTTTAAGAATCCCCTCAATCCTCTTGTGTCCGGCATCAAGATTCTTAAAGATATTTCTGAGGACTACTTCTTTATTGAGTGCCACTCCATCTGGAGCAATCTCCCTTATCCCATTTAGTTTGTTTTTCTCTGTCCCTGTTTTATCAACTACCCCCTTTTCATTCATACGGGACCTCTCTAATTGCAATTTAAATCTGCCATTCTTTGTCCCCTCTGTCTTTATTCCTGAAGTCCCTGTGCCTGTATTTATCATACCTGAAATGCCCTTGACCATATATGAGCCTCCTCAATTACAGGATGAACAATTAATTGTTAGTGTGCAATCATTTGTTACATCGTCATATCCTGCACCGAAACCGTCTTTAAATCTAATTCTTATAGTATTTGTTCCAGCCCAGGTGGAGGAATTACTGCATACAAAGAAAAATGCTCCCAGGGTGAGGGAACTGAAGCACTCCTGACCATTCCCGCACCACACCCCGCTGGAATAGACACAATTTACACCCCCATTGGGTGCCAGATAATATTCGTTAAATACCGGGTCGTTATCAGGGTCATATCCACGGGTCTTGATGTTATTAAATGTAACCATTGGCTGTGTGTAGCACATATTGCCTGCACTTGTGCATCCGGAGCGGGTAACTGACTGGTTACACCCACCAGTACACCCGCCTCCGGTTGGGGCTCTGTTGTTTACTGTTATTGTGACCTCATCGTAGGATGTCTTACCGTATGGAACATCCTTCGCTGTAAGACGGAATGTGTAACTCCCGAGAATGGTGGGACCACTGCTTCTTATATCCACCTGAGTGGTCAACGAACCCGGACTCTGGATGACTGGAGAGGGCGCGTTCGGAGGCGTGCTCACAACTGTCCAGTTATATTCCATCTGGTCTCCATCAGGGTCAGAGGCAGTACCTACAAGGGTCAATTTTGTTGCCCCAGGACATGATGGCTGAAGGAAATTCACAGCAATATAATCGCCCTGTCCGGGGGAGGAGGAGGTATAACAATGACCTACATTTCTGTCCTGTCCTGCATTCACATTGGGCGGAGAATTAACAGTTGAAATCACAACAGTATCCGGCTCACTCCATACCAGGCCATCATAGACCCTCAACTCAATAATATAATCGCCAAGGGCATCGCCGGATGGATCTGTATGAAGGATGCAATCCTTTGACTCAGGATTCTCAAGATATACATAAAGAGGATCCCCTGGATGGGAGAGGATCCTCCAGGAGTAGCCAGTAATAACATCATTATCTGCATCAGTGCCTGAGCCGTGAAGCAGATAGGTCTGTCCCGGCCTTATTGTATTGTTCTCCCCTGCCTCTGCGACAGGAGGGCTGTTTAAAATCCTGATAATCACTGAATCGGGCTCACTCTTATACCGCCCATTGTCAGCAACAACCTGAATCTCATAGATTGAATGCGGAACATCCGGCTTAAATCTTGCCACAGCAGAGTTGCTGTTCTCTATCACTGCTCTGCTGTTCTCTGGCTTTGATTTAAAGGACCAGAAAAAGGATAGGGGCATATTCATAGGATCCGCGCTGTGCCTTGCATCAAGATTGATGGTGTCTGTAATCAGGATATCCCTGTCCTCTCCAGCATCTGCTATGGGCGTAAGGTTATCCTTAAACACAAGGAGTTTTGCAATCTCTGGTTCGCTCCTTTCCTTCCCGTCTGAAACAATAAGTGTAACCTCGTAGGGTCCCTCCTTATCAGTTATAAACAGTGGGGTGGGACTATTCTTATCAGCAAGCAGGGGCTCACTGCCGGATGGGGCTGCAGAGAGCTCCCAGAAAAAGCTCAGTGTATCACCGTCAGGATCCATGCTCTTTGTGCCATCAAGAATAAGGGGCTCATTTATGTATGTCTTAAGATTACCGTCTATGACTGCAAGGGGCGGAAAATTGCCAGAGCCGCTGTTGCATCCGGAGATGACGAAGAGGCATATTACAATCTGCAGACAGAATTGAACAGGTGCCTTCATCTTATTCCCCAACTATAAGTTTAATATCACTCTGTGCTGACCCGCCCAGGGTATCTTCAACTATTACTCTGATGGTATATTCTCCTATTGCATCCCTTTCCTTTCCTGCATAGAGAACTGGATCCGGACGGTTTGAATCCGATGAAAAGAATGCCTGAGACCTCTCGGGCTTGCTCACCACAGACCAGTAGTACCTCAAGGAATCGCCATCTGCATCGGAGGCAGTGATGGAGAGCGGAATGCGCTGAAAGACCCTGGTGTTGTCGTATTTATAATTGATGTCCCCGCTCTCTACCTGCGGCGGGGAGTTCACAAAATTCACTGATAGATCCGTATCTGTATCTGAAGAACTGATGATATATGTCTGATCACCATTATACCCGAGGGAATCCGATTCAAATCGCAAAAGACAGCGGGAGTTAACCATGTTTATTCCGCCCTCAAATGTCACTGTAGTGCTCTGAGGTAGATTCGGGTCAAGGACTGTCACAACCGTATCAGCAGGACACCAGAGCACAATCCATCTCTCCTCTGTTCCCCCTGAGCCAGAGGGATAGGAGATTGAAAGGCCTGATGTTGAGAGATTTGCTGTGTATCTGCCTGTGGTGGCATTAAAATATGGATGGAGTTCAACGGAGTTCTGGGAGATGGTGACCCTGTAATCATTCAGAAATGAACTGCAGGTCCCCCCCTTGCACAGGGTTATGTAGTCCGGCACTGACCATGCCTTACCGTCATAGGCCCTGAACCTGAGCACATAAAAGCCCTGCATGTCCGTGGTGAAGAGGGGGTCCTTAATATTTATGTTGGAGATATTTGGATGGCTCCCCTCCACTGCCCTGTAAACAATCCATTCATATACAAGGTTATCCCCGTCAGCATCCGAACCGGTGCCATTTAGATATACACCATACGGTGGCTCAGAGCCATTCAATTCCACATCATGCCCTGCATCCACTACCGGTGGTGTGTTTGCCACAATCACATCCTTATAGGCATAATCGCTTGTAAACCTTGTATCATTGACCCTGAGCGCAAACTTATATAATGAATCACGATTGCCTGAGGCAATAAAGAAGAAGCCGCGGAGGAATGGATTAAATTCAACTGGATGGGGGGAACTCAGCAGATCCCACTGGAAGTTCAAGGGGTCATTGTTTGGATCCAGGCTCTTTGCTCCGGAGACGAATACGCTCTCATATCTCTTTGGCTTCTCCGGAATCACCTCAATCCTTGCCTCCGGCTCAAAGGCATCTGCCTTTGCTGTAATCTGAACCATGTCCGGCTCGCTCCATAACTCTCCGTCAAAGACCCTCAACTGGAACCAGTAGTCGCCCTTCTCGTACGCCATGAATACAGGGCTTACTGTATGCATATCAGCCATCAGCGGTTCAGCACCCTGAGGCATGTCCATAAGGGACCATTCAAAGAGAAGTGAATCGCCATCTGGATCAACGCTCTTTGATCCATCCAGTTCAACCAGTTGGTCCACTGAAATAACCCTGTTCTCACCTGCCTCTGCAACAGGCAGAGTGTTATTCCTTTTTTCTCCATTGCAGGCAGAAAACAAAATTGTAAAAATTGTAAAAATTGTAAAAATTGTAAAACAATAAATCACTCTTTTCATTCAAGACCTCCCGGATAGAATTTTTCCTTCACTTTAAGAATTCTCATACATTTATCCTCTCTTATATATTTATCGTGGGCTTTAAAAAATTTTTGCAACTTTTTATAAAAATTTTTATTCTTCGGGAGAAATTAAAAAGGGGAGCACATGGCTCCCCTGGGTTATATATGGAGGGGCGAATTCCCGGGTTTAGAAAGAGGCGTTGCTTAAAAGTAATCTATGAGTGAAAAACTCTGCCTCATTCCGCACCGCCTCATCTGCATCTGAAAGAGCATTCAAAATGATTCCGGTGATTCTGCCTGTTCCTGCAATATGCACTGCAAGGGCTCTCTCAACGGCATGCTCACTCCTTAAAAGTCCTGATAATGCCTCAAGAACCTCCTCCTCCGTCAGGGTCTCCTCTGAAAGGGCGTAATAATTGAGGGATTCAACAATTACCTCCGGGCTCAGTTCTATCACTGTATCATGCTCCTCCGGCAGTAATGCAATGTCTTCACTCACTCCATCCTGCTCATAAAAAATCTCATCAACCTCTGGGAGAACAATCTCCTCTGCTCCACCAGCCCCTCCTGTCATTAATCCTGCTCCCGCTATCATTGCAATTATTAATTTCTTCATTCCTTTCATCCTGCACCTCCTGTTATTCTATTGTTGCAATATGCATGCCAATCCAGAATTTCTGTAACCTATCAAAAATAAAGGAGATTTTTGATGTAAGAATAGAATAAACGGGGTAAAATTAAACTCTATGGTAAAAAACTACCCTCAAGCCCGCAACAGATAGATTCCTAAAAGCACACAGCCCATACCTGCGAGTTTACTTAAAGTTATACTCTCGCCCAGGATAAAGATGGAGAGGAGGAAAGCAACAAAGGGATAGGTGCTGCAGAGAGGCACAATCCTTGATGCCTCTCCTAATTTTAATGCATTGAAGTAAAAGAACTGCCCCAGGAAGGCAGAATTGAATCCTGCAAGGGCGAGGAAAAATAGTGCCCTGGGCGATGCAGATGAAAGCCACCCCCAGCCGTTTCCACTTAATGTAAATACTACTGTTGTACCAAGAGTGGCTATCACGCTTCTGATAAAGATGCCTGCTGATGGCGGCAGGGTTGCAAGCCCCAATTTTTCAAAGACCGGCGCAGAGCCCCAGAAGAGAACCGCAAGAATAGCATAGAGAAAGGCATTCATAAATCCTCCTCAAAAATTTTTAATCTTATAGTTATCTTTATTTCGCCTGCAATTTCAGCGCTACTTCTGCCACAAATCTTCCCTGAAATCTTGCCCCATCAAGTTCGTTTCTGCTCGGCTGTCTTGAGCCATCAGGACCTGCAATTGTTGATGCGCCATAGGGCGAACATCCGGTGATTTCATCAATTCTTGTCTGCCCCTGAAATGCATAGGGCAGTCCAGCTATAATCATTCCGTGATGGAGAAGTGTGGGAATAAAGGACAGGATTGTTGACTCCTGGCCACCGTGCTGGGTGTTTGAACTTGTAAACACGCTTGCCACCTTGCCCACAAGCGCACCCTTTGCCCAGAGCCCGCCTGTAGCATCAAGAAACTGCCTCATCTGTCCACACATATTGCCAAAGCGCGTGGGCGTTCCGAATATAATTGCATCTGCCTCAGCAAGGTCCTCCACTTTTGCAATGGGAACATCCTTCATGGACTGCTGAATCTCGTATGCTCCCATCTTTTTCAGGACCTCATCCGGCAATGTCTCTGGCACCCTTTTCAGAACTGCTTCCGCACCCTTCACTTCACGGACACCCTCAGCTACTGCCAGAGCCATCTTATGGATGTGTCCATACATTGAATAATATACAATCATCACCTTCATAGGCACCTCCTGATTTTATTCTAACATAGTTTATTATTAAGATATAATTCAATTCAACATTCCGGGGATGATTGTAATATTAAATCTCTGAGGGATTATCGCTGCTTTAATCACCTAATTTAAAATCATTATTAAATAATTTAATCTTCATTTATTTCGTAATTCTTTAAAAATAAAGAAGAATTAAAAAGTCCTTAACAAAAAGTTATCTATGTAGGAAATTTTCGGAAAAAATTTATATTATACACTCAAAAATGACTTGACGATTTTGATTTTTATAATGAAAATCTTAACCCTTATTATGGGAGAATCTAAAATAAACAGGGAGGCACTGATTAATGATTACCTTCCCTTTGTGAAGGCAATCGTTAAGGAGATTAAGAAAAGATTCGGGAAGGAGCTGAATTCAGAAGAACTGGAGGCATACGGTCGGCTCGGGCTCACAGAGGCTGCACAGAAATTTGACCCGAAATTCTCCTGCAGTTTCAGAACCTACGCATATTATCGCGTAAAGGGCGCAATCCTTGATGCATTGCGACTGGATAAATCACTATGGGAGGACAGGGAATTAATTTATCTGGATGGCGTCAATAACTATCTTGGAGCAGGGGTAATAAGAGAACACACAGGAAATGACTGTGAGTTTTTCAAGGAATTAAGAGATGGAATTGCTTCGCTGGCTACAATCCATCTATTGAGTGAATGTGGCGAGGATTCGGAGAAGAGGTATCTTGATAATGAAAGCAGGGCGGAAGTCCTTGCCGCCCTTGGAAAGTTAAATGAAAGGGAACGGGAAATAATCATAATGTTCTACTTTGAGGAAGCCAGCCTTTCGGAGATTGCAACAAAACTTGGCATCTCAATCTCCGCTGTCTCAAGAATTCATAAGAGGGCAATTGAGCGTCTCAGGGCTATTTTGACAAGATATGGAGCATAGATCTTTTATTATTTTTATAATTGCACTTGAACTACTTCTTCATCCTGAAATCTCCCATGGTACTGACACAGGAATTATAAGAGGAAAGAATGCAGGGCAGGAGGATGTGGATGGTATAATCCAGGGATTAAGGTTTGCCGGCAGGGAGGCAATAGAAATTACTTTTCCTCAGGAGGCCAGTCCGGAGAATATAGATAAGGCAATGATGCACTACAGAAGGGGGATAGAACTTTATGACAATATGAAGTTTCTGGAATCAGAAAATCACCTTAAAAAGGCAGTCCAATTATTTTATAGAGCACTACCCTATCCTGAAGCAAGACGGAATCTGGAGAATGCTCTGTTCTTTCTCGGTGCAATTCATGTTATCTCACAAAAACCTCGGGAGGCAGAGAGGGACTTTTTGTCCCTTATTGAACTAAATGAGAATTTCCGACCCGATGCATTAAAGTTTCCTCCTAAAATTACCGAGGGTTTCGCCCGCATCAAAAAAAATGCCCCTCCAGTTCCCCAATATGAATTATACATATGCTCTCCCTATTCAGAGGTAATAATCGATGGCTCATATCTTAACCCCCCTGTGCGGTTAAATCTAAAGAGAGGAAGACATACTATCGTAAATGAAAGCGCAGGATATTTTTCAACAGTTAACCTTACCGGAAATGCTACAATCTACGCGGAAAAGATAAATCCAGATGAATTCTCCCCATCCTCCTCTGATAGGACATCAGAACTTGCCTCAAGGATAGCAAGGGCCTGTGGATTTAAGGAGATTATTTATGTTGATAGATTCGGAAATGAGGTGGTGGTTAAAAATTACAGTACTGATAAGACAGCCAATCTTATCACTACTTCTCAAGATGAAACAGAAGAACTCAGGAAGCCCTTTTACAGGAAATGGTGGTTCTGGACAGGAATTGGATTAATTGGAGGGGGTGGTGCTGGCATTTATCTCTTAATTGAAAAGGGAAGAGATGAAAATAATAACAGCAGTTCTGTGGTCCTCAAATGGTAAGGTATCTGTTATTTCTCCTCTTTATTATTACTGCCTGTTCCAGTGAAGACAGAGGAAATGGGACAGTGAGCATAGAACTCCTGTTTCCTCCAGATCAGTCACCCCTTGATGGGGCTGAAAGGATAACCTTAAGTATATGGAGTAAGGACGGATCCATTGCCTCCCAGGATTTTCCCGTTGATGCAAGGGCTGGGGCAGTTGAAAATCTCCCTCAGGGCGTTCCACTCCGTGCAGTAATTGAGGCAAAGAGGGGTGATGGGACAATAACATCACGGGGCAGGACGCCGGAATTCGTGCTGGAAAAGGGACAGAGAAAATACCTCAGGGTCTTCTTCAGTATCATTGGCACATTTTCAAGACCAAGAAATGACATGAGCGCCCGCAGAGAATCTGGCAGTATTGTTTTCTCTGACAACTCTATCCTCGTTGCCGGAGGAAAGAGCCCCTCCGGAGAAGCCTTAAGTTCATCTGAGGTCTATTTACATAATGAATTATCCTTTAGAGAATCAGGAAATATGAACCACGGGAGGGCTGGACATTCCTATGTCCTGTTAAAGGATGGAAATATCGCAATTATCGGGGGTGAGAACCAGAATGCACTTATTCCGGAGATAGAAATATTTTCATCCGAAAGATGGTCCTTCGAGATGACTCAAAGACTGCACATGGGAAGAACCAGTGCCAGCGCACTGTTGATGAACGATGAAAGGGTGCTTATCTGTGGCGGATTTGGAGAAACCTCAGCGCTGAATACCTGTGAGATATACAATCCTGCAAAGAACAGTGTGGAACTACTGGATGTAAAAATGAGCAATTTCCGCTACGGACATTCTGCAGGTCTCCTCCCCGACGGGAACGTCCTCCTTGCAGGGGGACACGGATTCAATTCCATTGAGATAATGAACATCGGAAGCGGATCTTTCAATCTTCCGTCCCATCTCTCATCGGAAAGAGAGAATTTTTATATGGGGTATCCCGACGAAGAGAGAATAATCTTTGCCTGCGGAAAAAAAGCTGCAAGGATAGATATATTAAAATTGTCCGACTTCTCCATCATCTCCCCTGTAGAGGCACCCGAGTTACCTGCAGAATGCTCTGCCCGCCTGATGTTAGACGGAAGATTATTTGTTGCAGGAGGGATTGAAAATAATAAGCCCACAGACTCCGCCATGATAATTGATACAGAAACCTTCAGGATTGAGTGGAGCGGGAGGATGCTTGCAAGAAGAAGTGCCCCGCACATAGAGATGCTCCCTGACGGCGTCCTTCTGATTCTTGGGGGGACAGATGCTCCGCCCTACGCAGAGATCTTTAATCCACCATAAATGCATCTTTTTTCTTGACTTATTTTCAAATTGGAGTAGAGTAATACAATACAGCCCGTAAGGACTGTAATTAAACCCTTATTGTAAGGGGAAAAAAGGAGGATAGAGTTTTTTATGCCAGTCGGGAAGATTAAGTGGTTCAACGCCAAGAAGGGTTTTGGATTTATCCAGCAAGAGAATGGCGAAGATGTCTTCGTTCATTACTCGGCGATTCAGGATAAAGGATTCAAAACCCTGAAAGAAGGCGAGCAGGTTAAATTTGACATTATACAGGGACCAAAGGGACCACAGGCCGCAAATGTTGTAAAGATCTGAGGTCTGTAGATTCCCTGTAGATTTGCCCGGCCGTAAATATTCGGCCGGGTTTTTTAATTCTGATTCAACCTGTAAGAAATTACTTGAGGGAAAGGATATTAATATTACATCCGGGCGCACTGGGTGATGTTCTCCTTACCATCCCCTATCTTTATAAACTTCATCATAGTAACATAGAAATTTCCCTGTATACACAGTCCTGGCTTATTGAGCTCCATGATATTTTTAACTTCATTGACAGGTGGCGCTCTTTAGAGAGCAATTCCATGTATAAACTCTTTGGAAGTAGTTTCAATCCGGAGGAAGTCCTCCTATTCCAAGGGTATTCAAAAATTATCGCCCTTTTCAAAGAGGGAGGCGAATTAAAAGATAATCTGTCTAAATTAAAGATACCCTTTATATGCCACTCCTTCATCCCACCGGAAAACTTCAAGGGACATATTCACAAACACCTCTCAGGAATTTTTGGCTTCGCTCCTCCAGAAAGTTTTATCTGGAACAGTAATGCACAACGGAGGGGCGATATAATCATAATCCATCCTGGAAGCGGAAATATACTGAAAAACTGGTCTCCCGAAAATTACATAACCCTCGCTAAGGAATTGAAAAAAATGGGGGAGAGGGTAATATTTTTGCTTGGTCCGGCAGAGATTACGATGGGGGATCTCTTAAAAAAAGAAGGTGGAAGGATCTTTTGCTCAGAAAAACTTTCCCATGTCTATAATTTACTCCTCTCTGCAAAACTCTACATAGGGAATGACTCTGGCATCACCCACCTTTCAGCAATAACAGGAACAAAGACTGTTGCAATCTTTGGACCAACGGATCCCCTTCTGTGGAGCCCCACTGGCAGAAATGTATGGGTCATCACAAAAAGGGGACATATCTCTTCAGGCATATGTGATTCAGTATCATCAATGCAGTCCTGTCATCCTTGCATATTGAGAGAAAAGAGCGTAGAATGTAAAGATAATACGCCATGCATGCCGGAATATAAAGAGGTCTATAATATTGTGTGCAGGATATTGAGCGGAGAAAATGATTGAAGATAACCTCATTGTCTCTCTCAGAAATGTTTCAAAATCCTATGTCCTGGGCGAGACAAGGTTAGATGTGCTTAATCAAGTAGACCTTGCAATCAGGAGGAAGACATTCACCCTGATTTTTGGCCCATCAGGCTCTGGTAAGACAACCCTCCTCAATCTCATCGGCGGCCTTGACGTTCCGGACTCCGGAAGCATTATAGTGGATAACATTGAGATCTCACGGATGTCGTCCTCAGAGCTCACTGATTTTAGACGAAAAAAGATTGGCTTTATCTTCCAGTTTTATAATCTCATTCCATCACTTACAGTGATGGAGAATGTCATTTCAGGACTGGAGGTTCTCAATCTTAACAGTGAAGAGGTGGAGCGCCGGGCTATAAAATATCTTGAGGCAGTGGGACTCAGTGGTAAATTTCATAAATTTCCCCATCAACTCTCCGGCGGCGAACAACAGAGGGTTGCCATCGCCCGTGCCCTCGCGAGAGAGACACCACTTATCCTGGCTGATGAACCAACAGGCAATCTTGATGCGAAAACCAGCGAGGGAATATTTCACCTTATGCTGGAAATAAAAAAGACGCTCCATACCTCATTGATTGTGGTCAGTCATAATGAAAAACTCAAGGAATATGCAGACAGAATTATCCTCCTTGAAAACGGCAGGGTTATAAACCATTGAAGACCCTTTACATTAAAAGTTTCCGGAACCTAAGAGAAATCAGGTGGCGGGCACTCCTCATTGTTCTCATTATCGCTGGAGGTATATCAATCCATGCAGGCGGATTCATGAGCAGGGACACAATCATAAATACGAGAGACACTTATTACAGAGAATTGAACCTCGCTGAGTTTGAAATGGATATTACACCTGCCTCTCCTGATGAAATACCCGAACCTGGCGACCTCAGGGATATGGCGAAAATCCTCCTTCGCCTCGCCATGCCCGGAACAATGGAAACAAAATCGGGCGAATTGTTACAGACCCTCGTGATTTATCTTGACCCTGAGTCAATGCCAGAAATTAACTCTCTGAAACTTATAGAGGGGAATTATCTTTCCCCTGCTGACAGCAATAAGGTCGTTATTGAGAGAACACTTGCAGAGGTTCATGGATACAAAATCGGCGATAGAATCACTTTAAATCCATACACCTTCCCACAGGAACTCACTATAGAGGGCATTGCAATAAGCCCGGAATTTGTTATCTCAACAAGCGACCCTACTGTATTGATTCCATCAAAGGGTTCTCTGGGTGTTATATTTGCCTCAAAAAACCTCGTGGAGGAATTATTTGGATATCCCCTCTATAATCAGATTCTATTTAAAATAGACAGAGCGCCAGCGGAGGTTCTCAAAGAGAGGGTAAAGGATAAATTCGCTTCCCTTGATATTCAAAGGTTCGCAAGCAGAGAGGAAGGGTTCTCATACAGGTTCTTGAATGAGGACATGAAGGGATTTTCAATATTTATTCCATCAATCGTGGTCGTCTTCGTTGTAATAATTGCACTGATACTTCTCATCACCATGAATCGCCTTGTGCTATCACAATCAAGGGAGATTGGTGTGCTTATTGCTCTGGGCTATAGCAGGAAAGCAATTTTCCTTTCCTACATCGGAACTGGCTTATTCCTCTGTCTCTCTGGGGGCCTCGCTGGAATACCGGGCTCAATAATAATCAGAAACCTTTTCAGCAATAATTATGCAGATATAATGGGCCTTCCACCACTCTATTATACCTTCTCTTTCAGTTATATTATCTCCGGCTCAATACTTTTTACACTGATTGCGCTCATAGCCACATCAATCCCTCTCTATCGCACACTCAAGATGCCCCCGCAGGAATTATTGCGAGGAGAGAAAGAAGAAAAGTTTGTGCCCATACCTCTCTGGCTCAGAAATGTCACCGCACTCCTTTCTGCCGGTTCATCGTCGCGACTCTTCGGAATACGGAATATATTTCGCAGGCCAAAGCTTGCCATTGCAACAATTACAATAATTGCAAGCGCAATCGCACTGTCAACCTCATTCCTCGTGAGCGCCTCGTCATGGGAGCATTTCGCAAAGGTATCATTCACGCGGGAGAAATGGGATGCAATTGTAACGTTCAAAACCCATCTTGAAGAATCTGACTTCAAGGAGATAATGAGGACGGAGGGAATAGGTGAATTTGAACCACTCACCGGTGGTTATGCTTCCATAAAACTGGGGGAAAAGGAGTATGATTACATGCTCGTTGGAATTAATCCGGAGAGCAAAATCAGGCAATTCAATATTGAGGAAGGAAGAATGCTTTCGGGCAGGAATAATTATGAAATCTTAATCAATAAGGCATGGGCTGACATACCCGAGGTAAAGCCCGGAGATCTGGTGGAGGTGAGAACAAGGGGTGGGCGTTATAAATTCCGTATTGCCGGGATTATTGCGGACATGACCCTTGGAACTGCCTACATCCCGATTGAGGTCGCCCGCACTGTATTAGATTTAGGTGAGAGAACCAGCGCAGCTCTTGTCACCTTTAAGGGCGATAACCACGAGAGAATAAGAAAAGCCCTCTTTAACCACGAGATGGTCACGAGAGTTGAATTGAAGAGGAACATGGAAAAACTTGTTAACTCCTACATGGAACAGATGAAGGAACTCTCCTATGTAGCACTCTTTGTAAGTATCTTTATTGGCATTCTGTTTATGCTCTCAAGTATAACAATGAACATTCAGGAGCGCGCCGGAGAATATGCAACCTTTCAGACGCTCGGATATTCCAACAGAGAGATTGCAGAAACAGTTATCACAGAGATTATTGCAGAGGGAGTAATTGCTATTTTTCTGAGCATTCCCCTTTCAATTATTGTCTCAAAGTATCTTAATGTAAAAATGTCACAGGCATGGATATCACTTGAGATGTATCTGAATGTCAGCGACTTTGTCAGCGTTATGGTTCTCTCCATACTCTTTCTTCCCCTCGCTGCCATACCGGGGCTTATTCAAATCTTCCGCCAGGAGATTTCAATTGCGGTGAGAAGGAAGAGTTTTGGATGACAGGAGTATAATTCTGTAATACAATATTTTTATGAACCCAAGAACTGCGCCTGTCATCAAGAAAGGATTTGACCTCCTCCCCGACGAATATCGTGGAATTCCTGAAGAGGTACTTATTGAGAGAATAAGGGAGAGAAAGGCACAACTTGGCAGGAGACTGGTCTTTCTCGCACACCACTACCAGCGCATGGAAATAGTGGAACTCTCGGACTTCCGCGGAGATTCCTTCGGATTATCCAGAATTGCATCAGAACAAAGGGATGCGGAATTCATCCTCTTCTGCGGGGTGCACTTCATGGCAGAGAGCGCAGATATCCTGAGGCAGGATCAGCAGATTGTGCTCCATCCTAATACCTCTGCCGGCTGTCCACTTGCTGATATGGCTGATATTGATGACGTCCTCCATGCCTGGGAGCAAATCACTGCCCTCTGCGGAAATAATGTGGTGCCAGTTACATACATGAACTCCCGGGCTCAACTCAAGGCATTCTGCGGAAGAAATGGAGGCACTGTCTGCACCTCAACAAATGCCCCTAAGGTCTTTGATTGGGCCTTCAAAAGGGGAGAAAAAATATTCTTCTTCCCGGATGAGCATCTCGGAAGAAATACTGCATTAAAGAAAAAAATTCCCCGCGATAAAATTATCGTCTGGAATCCGAAAATGGACCTGGGGGGAAACACCCCTGAGGAGGTTAAGAAGGCAGAGGTCATCCTCTGGAAGGGATTCTGCCATGTCCATACAAGATTTAAGGCAAGGGATGTGATTGACGCGAGAAAGAGATATCCTGAGGCAAGGATTGTAGTTCATCCGGAGTGCACTGAGGATGTCGTTGCCCTTGCTGATGCAAATGGCTCCACGGAGTTTATAGTAAATTACACAAAAGAACAGCCACCAAATTCTACAGTGCTCATCGGCACAGAGATTAACCTTGTCTCTCGCCTGGCAAAGGAGAATCAGGACAAAACCGTGCTTGAACTCAAGCGCTCTTTGTGTCCCAATATGTTCAGGATAAGTTTGAATCATGTGCTCTGGACCCTTGATAATTTAGGCGCTGTGAATGTTATTGCAGTCCCGGAGGAAATTAAACGGGACGCCAGGACTGCTCTGGAGCAAATGCTCTCCATCATTTGACACTAGAAAGACCAACTAATTTTCTTATATAATATAAAGGACCTGTCAATGCTTTTTCAATTCCATTTTTTTTAAAATTGTTATAATATTTTTATCATGCGCGTTCTTTTATACACAGGCAAAGGCGGAGTAGGGAAGACAAGCATCTCAGCAGCCACTGCTGTCAGATGCGCTGAACTCGGATACAGAACCATTATCATCAGCACTGATGCTGCCCACAGCCTCTCCGATGTCTTCAAGAAAGACCTCTCTGATACGCCCTCGGAAATCAGCAAGAATCTCTATGGCGTGGAGGTTGACCCAAATTCCGAGATCAGAAATAACTGGGGAGACATACAGAGATACATAACCGCCTTTTTGAAGAGCCAGGGGATTGAGGAGGTTGTGGCTGAGGAAATTGCCATATTACCGGGCATTGATGAACTCATGAGTCTATTAAAAATCAGGGACTTCTATGAATCAAAGGAATATGATGTGATAATTCTGGACTGCGCACCAACGGGCGCCACAGTTAAACTACTGAGCATACCTGATGTGTTCCGCTGGTACATCAAGAAACTCTTTCCCATTGAGAGGAAGGTGATGAAGGTAATAAAGCCCGTGGCTGAACGAATTGTACCATTCCCTCTGCCCGAAGAGGAAGTATATAATTCCATTGAGTATCTCTATAAGAAACTCGATGGACTTAATAAGATAATGCTTGACAATAAGATAACAAGCATACGCCTTGTGATAAATCCTGAAAGAATGGTGATAAAGGAAGCACAGCGCGCCTACGCATATCTCTCCCTCTTCGGATACAATGTAGATTCTGTCATTGCAAATCGCATATTCTCGCCGGATATCTCCGATACCATTTACCGCCGGTGGCTGGAAATTCAAAGAAAATATCTCTCCGAGGCAGAGGAGATCTTTTCGCCTCTCCCGATCTTCTCCGTCAAGTTCTTTGAGAAGGAACTTGGAGGCATAAAGGACCTTTCCGCCCTCGCGCAGGAATGTTTCGGCTCTGAGAACCCTGCAAAGGTATATTATAAGGAAAAGCCTGTGGTTTTCTCCCGGAAAGACGGGATTAATACAATCTCAATCCATCTGCCCGGGATAAAAAAGGAGGAGATTAACTTATGGATAAAAGGAGAAGAACTTATTCTGAAGGTAAAAAACTTTCAGAGGAACATCCTTCTGCCACACAATTTTCTGAATATGGAGATCAAATCAGCCCGGATGGAGAAGGAGAACCTCGTGATTTCCTTCAAGGGGAAGACATAAACCTGAACCAGTTATTAAAAGAAATAAGACCATCCCTTACTTACTTTATGAATGGAATAATTGAGTTCATAAAGGGAGCCAGTATTGTCCTTTCCGCTCTCCTCTCAGGGAATTACAGAAAAAAGATAGAAAACCTGAATGTCCTCCTCCCATGGGTGATAAATATAATATCCCGGCGCCTCACCTCATCAAAGAAGCAGACCTATACAGACGGCGAGAATCTTATAAATGCAGTAATCAAAGGACTGGAGGATGAAGCATCAGAGATTATTAATAACAAAAAGTCCACCCGTGAGGACATCTTCAAGGCGGGCGTTCTTAAGAAGGTTGTAGAAATCTTAAAGAGGCAAATGAAGGAAAAGAAGGAGAATCTACGTAAGGTCAGTATTGAGTAATTTTATTATCTTTTTCGCCAGTCACCGGAGGGTATCTTTCTCGCATTTTTTATTGGCTGATTGTAAAAATATGCCCATGCTCTGATTTCCGTTCCATCATCAAGAATTGCTGTCACCTCTTCTCTCTTGAACAAACTATTCTTCATATCAGTAGGGTTGTATCTTTCCAGGCGGTCAAGGATCTTTATTGCCTTTTCAATGGCTGTGAACTCCTGCACCTCTCCATAAACCCAAGAGTCCGGGGATTTACCGGGCACCATCCCAGGGAAGTCCCCCAAGTCATACAGTTCTGCCCCCCTGACCTTACCATTTCTTATTGATACCCGGAGGGGCACAAGGGCAGGATAATTGAATCTACTCTCTCCTTTCATCAGGGATCCGTATACAAAAAAATGATTTATCATACATTGTTAACATACCACAGTGAGGGAAAAATGCAAGAAAAATATTTTTATTTATTGACACGGTGCGTTAAAATTATTATAATTATAAATGATGGAACCAAGGGTAATAAAACGCTACAGCAACAGAAAGCTTTATGATACTGCTACATCAAGGTATGTAAAACTTGAGGACATACTGAAGATGGTCATGGAGGGCGAGGAGGTAAAGATAATTGACAACGACTCCGGAAGGGACCTGAGCGGAATAACGATGGCGCAGATTCTCTTTGAGGAATTAAAAAAGAAAAAGGGCCTTGTATCATTCACTGCATTAAGAAATCTCCTCCGCCTGAGCCGCGGCTCCATCTCAGAACTGTTTGAGGAACTCTTCTCTTCTGATTCACCACTTCTTGCAGAGATCAAGGGAAAAGGAAGGAAAAAACTGGATGAATTGTATTCATGGCTTGACAAAAAAATAGAGAGCGCTCTCCCGGGCATTGCTCAGATTGCATCAATGAAGGAGGATTTCATGGAATTAAAAAAAAGGGTTGAATCACTTGAAAAAGAATTGAGCAGATTGAAAAAAGAGGTCACAAAACATTAAAAATACACAAGGAGGAGGTACCCATGGCTTACTTATTTCCCAGTGAGGAGTGGTTGAAGGAATACGAGAATCAAATCAATTCAAGCGCTGAGTATAAGAAGGCAGCAGCGGAGTGGACTGCTGGCGCGGTGTCTCTGGTTGTCCTCCAGAATCCCTCCATCGGACTCAATCAGGACTACTGTATCTGGCTTGATCTGCACCAGGGTGTATGCAGGTCAGCGCGAACCGTCAGCAAGGAGGAGGCAGAGAAGGCACCGTTTGTGATCACCGGGGACTATTCTCGCTGGAAACAGGTGGTAAAGAAAGAGCTTGATCCGATTCAGGGGATGATGCAGGGAAAACTCAAACTCAAGGGCAACCTGCCCACAATCGTCAGATTCGTAAAGGCAGCCCAGGAACTCGTTAACTGTGCCACAAAGATTGATACAAAGTTTCTTGATGAATAAATCGGGGTGTAACAATGCCTTACGATGAGGGACTGAATTTTATCTTTCGGTCACCTACAAAAATTATATTCGGTCCTAATTCAGTAAACGAAGCGGGATTGGAACTTTCCTCTCTTGGCTGTTCACGCGCCCTTCTTGTCACGGACAGGGATCTGGCAGATAGCGAAATTATTGAAAAAGTAAAAAAATCCATTGGCAAAAACCTTGCTGGAGTCTTTGCAGAGGTGGAGCCAGACAGTGGAGTGCATATTGTCAATAAAGGTGCTGAGTTTGCCCGTTCCATCAATGCGGACGCAATTGTAACCGCAGGTGGAGGAAGTTCAATTGATACCGCAAAGGGCATTCAAATTTGTCTCAAATTAGGAGGAAGACTTGAAGACCACGCTGGATTCAACATCATGGGAGGGAAGGGCATTCCCCATATCGTTATCCCTACCACCGCAGGCACAGGAAGCGAGGTCACATACGCTGCAGTCATAAAGGACCATGAGCAAAACAGGAAACTGATTTTTGGTGATAATTTTATAATCCCTGATATTGCAATTCTTGACCCGGTCTTAATCTCTGGCATGCCGCCGAAACTCACTGCTGGAACCGGAATGGATGCTCTCTGCCATGCTGTTGAGGCAATCCATTCCCTCCAGCGCGAGCCCATCTCTGATGCCCTGGCACTCCACGCAATCAGGCTAATCAATGAATACCTGCCCCGCTCTGTGGAGAACGGAAAAGACATCGTTGCCAGGGGACAGATGCTTATTGCTGCCAATATGGCAGGGAGCGCCTTTTCCAATGCCCAGGTAGGATTGATTCATGCCCTTGCCCATGCTGTTGGCGCAAAATTCAAAGTTCCCCATGGGGTCGCAAACAGCATACTCATGCCCCATTGCATGAGGTACAATCTTGACGCAGTTAGAGAGCGATATGCACTCATTGGGGAAGCAATGGGAATCAGGGAGACGGGACTCTCGCAGGAAGAGATAGCCCTTAAGGCAATTGAAAAAATCTCAGAACTTGCAAAGAGGATCGGGCTTCCGGGACGGCTCAGGGATGTGGGGGTTCAAAAGGAGCGCCTTGAAGAGTGTATTCTGGATGCAATGTCTGATGGTTCAATTGTTTATAATCCTAAATTTATATCAGACCCGAATGAACTACTCGGGGTGTTAAAGGAGGCATGGTAGTATGAGCAATGATATAATCCTGGAAAAGGGGGCGGAAGAGGTCGGGCTTGCAGTAATGGTTGCGGACCTGATTCGTCAGAACATTGAGGCAAAGCCAGCAAAGAAAAAATATCTCGGCAAACTCAATAAGAAGGTCTCAATCAATGCATCGGATGCAGGCGTGAGTATCACGCTGAAATTCGGCAGGGGAAAACTCACAATCTCAGGTAAGGAAGAAGAGGATGCCCATGTGAGGATTACAACTGACTCCCAGACGATCCTTGACCTCTCTCAAATCAAAATTATCTGTGGAATCCCCTGGTTCTTTGATTCACAGGGATTAAAGATTATAAAGAAGATGGTGATGGGTCAACTGAAAATCAGGGGAATGATAACTAATCTTTTAACATTGATTAATCTGATGAAGTTGTTTTCGGTGGTGTAAAACTCTCTAATTCTCCTTAGCGTTTCAAATAAATTTGACAGATGTTCATTAATGTAGTAATCTATTGAAAGTAGTTATGCCTGAAAAAAATTTTTTTACAACAAAAGAGGCAGCAGGGTATCTTGGAGTAAGCAGAGCCACCATTTATCGTATGGAGAAGAGGGGATTAATCTCTTCATTTAGAACTCCGAAAGGTCAGCGTTGTTTCAGTAAGGAAAGTATTGAAAGATATTTGAAAGAAAGCCAGATATTTGAAGTCTCTCATAATCCAGAGAAGTTAAAAAAATCAAATCTACATGTAAGTGAAATAAGCCTCGTCTACGACGTAAAGACTCCACTACAGTCTGATGAGTTATTCTTTCATGCTGATTCAATATGGATTTATAACGCAGATATTTTGAAAACACAAAGTATTCCGGATAATTCCATAGACTTGATTGTTACCTCTCCACCCTATAATGTGGAGGTAAAATATAACACCCACAATGACACCATGAGCTACGATGATTATCTTTTGTTTACAAAAGAATGGCTCCAGCGATGCTATATGTTTCTTAAAGATGATGGTAGATTCTGTCTTAATATTCCCCTGGATAAAAATAAAGGAGGCCAGCAGAGCGTATGTGCTGACATTACAACCATTGCAAAACAAGTTGGCTTTAAATATCACTCGACAATAATCTGGAATGAACAGAATATTTCAAAAAGAACAGCCTGGGGCTCGTGGCTCTCTGCTACAGCTCCTTATGTCATAGCACCTGTTGAGGTCATCCTTGTCCTTTATAAAAAAGAGTGGAAAAAGACAGGCGGTAGTAAAAAATCGGATATAACAAAAGAGGAATTTATGGAATGGACAAACGGTGTATGGAACTTTAGTGGAGAGAGCAAAAAAAGAGTTGGGCATCCTGCACCGTTTCCTGTTGAGTTGCCAAGAAGATGTATAAAACTTTTTAGCTTTGTAGGAGATACAGTTCTTGACCCTTTCCTTGGCAGTGGCTCAACCCTGCTTGCCTGTTTAGAAACAGGAAGAAAGGGTATTGGTGTTGAAATAGATAAAAGATACTGTGAACTGGCAAAGAAGCGGATTTTAAAAGAGGGTAAAATAAACCAACTTAAGTTGAATATCCTGGCAGGAGAGAGGTGAGGGCAAGAAACAAAAGCATTGGCGATCTGATAATGGAATACTTTAAAAAGCATCCTAAAAAGGATTTACCACATGGTCCTGTTGTTGATTGGGTTGAAGAACAATACATTAAATTATATGGTAGAAAACCAAGAGACATATGGAGGCAGATTCGAAAATTTCATGAGAAGGGTGTATTGATTAAAATTAAAAAAGGAATTTACCGTTATGATCCTGACCATGTCCATAATATTGAGTTGTTTGACTTTCCTCAGGAAGTGAAAGAGAAGATTTTCAAGCGAGACAATTATAGATGTGTTGTGTGTGGGAGAGGACCAAAAGATGGTGTAGAAATATGTGCAGACCATATCAGGCCAAAGGATAAGGGTGGTGATAATTCTGTTGATAACGGACAGACCTTATGTATGGAACATAATCTTATGAAAAAGAATTACACTCAGACGGAAGCGGGAAAAAGGTATTTTATTAAAATCTATAAACAGGCTATTGCGAAGGGAGACAAAAGAATGATTAAGTTCTGCAGGAGTATTTTTGACATCTATGATGCGCATGGAATAAATGGACATATTGAGCGACCTGACGGGAAATGAAATACACCAACACATATGTCTTGATAATTCTCCAGATTATCCCTTAAAAACAGGCTGGATTCTTCAGAACTCTGTCACGTCCACCATATTGAGTAAGTCACACGCGCCTTCTATTACGCATTTCCAGTTACCGGTGATATCTCCCGCAAGGGCTCTCTACCGAGTCTGAAGTAGTCAAGAACAAATACCGCAACCCCGTAGAGGAAGCCAAGTCCGAATATAGCCCTGAATATCCAGAACCAGAGGTTATAATTGGCCTTCACTGCAACATAGTCAAGACCCATTACTCTCTCCATATATGTTTGTACCATTCCTGCTCCTGTTATAGTGAGGACAATGAATACCATCGAGATCGTCATCCACCAGAATGAGAGATAAGCCCTTCTTGCAGGGAATTCCTTCAAGCCCCTTATGGATGGAAGGGTTACATATATCATGGAGAGAACAAGGAGAACATATGCACCA
>FWWL01000085.1_pt1 | contig 45675 bp, 39 predicted proteins | sample 2228331 | NCBI WGS metagenome assembly FWWL01 (sample SAMEA103939775, study PRJEB20133) | metagenome | reverse complement strand
CGTCTTTCGGAAGTTACGCATAACGTTGTTGTATTCACGAACCCTCACTGGCTTAAGGCCGTAGGCCGGCCGCGACGCGGTTAGCCAGTGCAGGGTTGTCTGCCTGATTCACTCCCCGAAATGCTTCGGGCAGACCAAGGTCGGCGCAGCCGACTGCAGCGTGAATACGTTGTTAGCTGATGTTGTTGCCTTCCCTGGCTAACCTTCTAAATATGGTTCTCAAAATCAAAATAAATGATATTACAAGGTTTAAGCTATAAAAAATAATATAGAAAAATAAAGACCCTTCTGAAATTCCTTTCTTATCATTGATATTTAGAACTTCAGTATCTCCTTTTAAAGTAAAGGTCCTCTTTTCATGATCATACTCCCAAGAGTGAGCTCTACTTAATTCTACGCATTTGGGGTCTGTTAAAGTAATTATTTGATTTCCATAGTGCCCTTCAAAATAATCTTTTGAGTTAATATTTGCCCTCCATACTTGTTCCCTTCCACCGATATGCATAAAGTTACTAATTTGAATTAATGGAACTGTCATTTCAATAGTAATAATCTCTGCATTACAATTATCAGAGTAGTATTTGCTTATCGCAGATCGTAGACCTTTCGTATATTCTATGTTTTCAAAAATCTTAAAAATTATAGGTAAACTAATAATTGTGAAGAGTGCAATACATAAAAGTAATTTTATTATAAGCCTATTCATTGTCTTTCCGCCTTTGCAACAATTTCAGCTAACGTTTTATTTGCGAACTCCGTAATATCTATTTATTCAGAAGTATTTGTGAACTTCGGTAATACCATGGGAAATGTTGGATTTATACAAGATGTCATACATACTCCAGCTAAAAGCGATTTATCAAAATTTAAATTCGGAGTGGATCGATGCCTTCTTGCAATATATGAGTAACAAACAAATAAGGACGAATAAATAATGTACACTAACCCACTTCATCACATCAGACAATACTCCTGATCTATTATAACATCATTCCTAAATGTTGGTAATTAAGGCCGTATATCCATAGATCAAAAAAGCCCGATTAGTATGCAACTCATATAACAAATAGGTTCTTGTTCAATATCGGCAATGGATATAAGTTCTTGTCTTTGACAAAGGACAAGAACTTATATCCATAAAACAAAAAAGCCGCGCACCACGCGGCTCCTAATGTGTTCTTGTCCCCCGACAAGAAATGGGCAAAGTATCATGACCTCGTTCAGTCATACTACTCTATTGTCCAGCATGCTTACTTCTTCACCTTGGAGAACCATTCATTGGCTTCCTTCTCCATTTGATCGCCGCCGCTGCTGCGCCATTTCTTCACGAACTCGTCGAACTCGGAAAGCGGCTTATCACCGGTGATGATGGACAAGTATGTCTGCTCCTGGAGCTTCGTTAATTCGGCTTGGTACTTGCCTTGTGCGGGAACGGCTGTGAGAAGTTGATTGCGAATTCCGCCCTTCTCGAAGCCTTGATCGGACGCCCATTTGACATTAACTTGGTTACGGATTGCTGAGAATTCTGGCAGCTCCAACGATTCGATTACGTTGTTAGCGCCCATCGCTTCCAGATCCTGAGTCGTTATTCCAGTCTTTAATAGAGGTACTTTCTTGTCTGTAAATGTCCACTCCTGGCCTTCGACCCCCAGCATAGCAGTAACGTAGTTTTCATAGGTAGAGGCGCTGATCTGATCAATCATTTGCAATATTTTGGCTAGCTTATCCGGTTCCTTCTCCAACTGCTTGCCGAATGCAACAAAGTTGCCGTTGATCATACTGCCTTGCGGAGCTCCCATCTTGCCATTCGGCCCTTTTGGAGGCAAGCCATATACAAGTGCATCTGCTGCTGCGGCATTCACTTTCTTCAGCTCCACGTAGTCGTGCGAAGCGCTGTCCCCCTCGAATAATAGCGGCTTCCAGTGGTAATACAACCCGAGGCTGCTTGTGCCGATCCGGCCGTTGATGAAGGCATGGGAGAGCGCCCAATATCCTCCATTGTTCTCCCCAGTAATAAACTCAGGATCTATAACACCGTCCTTATACCATTTGTTAAGCAGCTTCAAGGCATCCTTCATCTCCGGCTGAATGGCGCCGAATACGAGCTTGCCGTCTCGCGCGTTCCATCTGTCCGGCAAATATCCGAAAGCGCCATAGACGTTCGTTACGCCTGATTTCGAGATGCCGTACGTGTCTTTTTTACCGTTCTTATCAGGATCTTCATTCGTCAGCTTGTAGAGAGCCGTTTCGAATTCTTCTAATGTCTCCGGCGATTTAGTGATGCCTACATTTTTCAGCCAATCCCCTCTCCATACAACAGGGGCTCGATAGCGGTCGTACATGTTAAGCTGCGGAATTCCATAGATTTTGCCGTTAATCTTCGCATATTCGAAGGCATTCGGAAACTCTTTCTCCGTCTTGCTATACACGTTCGGCGCGTATTTCTTAAGCATATCGAGCGGGATCTCCGCCAACAGGTCTTGATCGACGTACTTTTGCAGGACAGTGAAGCCTTTAGCCAGCATGCGGTCAGGAATCTCACCGGATGCGAATTTGAGGTTCATCATTTCAGCGTAATTGTTGGATTCAATGTTCCAGATGTCCAGCTCTACGTTCAATTTCTCATTCCAGTATTTAACCATCTTGGCATCTTTCACGACAGGGGTGGATTGTCCCGAAACCCAAGAAATTTTGTATTTTTTATCCGCTTGAGGTGCATTGTCTGTTGTTTTAGTTCCAGTAGTCCCATTAGTTCCGCTAGTTCCAGTCGCTTCTTTGCCATCCCCTGAGCTGCAGGCAGCCGTAAAAGCAGCTAAAAGGAGAGATACCGCGGACAGCACGGCCAGACGTTTGAATTTGGTTGTTTTCATTTTAGAAGACCTCCCATGGTTTTAGTGCCTATCTATATGGTATCAACTAGCACCGACCCGGAATCGGGGCTTCGCTCAACCCTTAGGAATGATCAGCCCTTTAGGGAGCCGACTAGAACACCTTTGACAAAATACTTTTGCAAAAAAGGATAGAACATAATGATGGGCATGACCGTAACCATTATCGTAGCAGCCTTAATCATTTCCGGATTGGCAACGAGCGAGCGATCATCGAAGTTGTTGACATCCATCATATCCTTCGTGCCCTGAAGTACTATTCGCCGCATGACGACCTGCAGCACCTGCTTGTGTGAGTCCGTCATATAGATTAAGCTGTCGAACCAGGCATTCCAATGCTGGACAGCCATCCATAACGTTAGGGTAGCAATGATGGGCATGGAGATCGGAACGATGATCGAGAACAGGATGCGAATATCATTCGCCCCGTCGATTCGGGCTGACTCCTCCAAACTCTCGGGGAGCGCCATGAAGAAGTTGCGGGCAATGATGAGCGAGAATGCGCTGATCAGTCCAGGCAGGACGAGAGCCCAAATGCTGTTGATCAGCCCTAAGCTTTTGACCAGCAAGTAGCTCGGAATAAGACCTCCGCTGAAGAACATCGTGAACACGATAAAAGCAGTCCAGAACGTACGATGCGGGAAATACCGTTTGGATAAAGCATAAGCGGCGAAGATCGTAAAGGTCAGCGACAAGGCTGTGCCGAGTACGGTTCGGATAACCGTGTTCATAAACCCGCTCAGTATGAACTCATTCGTTAATACTTTCTCGTAGTTCGCCCATGTGAACTTGGGTGGAATCAGATGGATTTGAGTTAATGGAACGTCTCCCGTGCTGAGCGATAAGGATAGTAAATAGATGAACGGGTAGATGGTAGTCACACATAGTGTAATCATGAACAAAGCGTTGAAAATATCAAAGGCGTTAATTCGGCTCTCTCGCAATGCTATTCGTCCCCTTTCCTAACAGCTGCTATCCGTCATGAACAGCCATCAACTTCATAGCGGTCTACCATAAGCCGTATTCACTGAACTTCTTGGCTGTTGCGTTAGCGATTATGATTAATGTGAAGGCAATGATGTTCTTGAACAAACCAATCGCAGTAGCGATGCTGTACTCCATGTTGACGAGCCCCATTCGGTACGTGTAAGTACTCATCACATCGCCGACCTCCATAACCGCCGTGTTGTATAAGTTAAACACCTGATCGAAATCATCGTTGATGAGCCGCCCGATCATGAAAATCATCATAATGGTAATGACTGGCGCCATGGCTGGCAAGGTTACATAACGAATCCGATGGAATCGATTCGCGCCGTCCACTGTTGCGGCCTCATGCAGCTCTGGATTGACTCCGGATATCGCCGCCAAATACACGATCGTTCCCCAACCGAGTTCCTTCCATATATCCGTCGCTACGAGAACGGAGCGGAACCAACCGGGATCCCCCAGGAAGTAGATAGGCTTAAGCCCGATCGCCTGCAGCACGATATTGATCGGCCCGATCGAAGGGGAAAGGAATTGCATCGCAAGCCCCCCTAGAACGACCCAGGACAGAAAATGGGGGAAATAGCTGATGGTCTGAACCGTCTTTTTGAATATTGTCACTCGAATTTCATTAAGCATAAGGGCGAATATAATCGGGGCAGGGAACCCGAATACCAGCTTATAGAAGCTGATGGTCACTGTGTTGCGAAACACTTGCCAGAAGCTGTCTAAGGCGAATATTTCGCGAAAATGGGCAAGACCGACCCAAGGGCTCCCTAGTATGCCCAAGCTGAATTTGTAATTCTTAAAGGCAATCAGTACGCCGTAGATAGGGACGTAGTGAAAGATGAAATAATACAGCACAGCCGGGAGGAACAACAGGGTTAAATATTTGTACTTCCAATATCCGTAAAACGAGCTGCGCGGTTTGCGAATGCCTGGATCAATTCCAGCTATTACTCTTTTATGTGTAAGCGCATTCGATTGTGGGGAACGATTCATGAGTAGGGCTCTCCTTTCAAGTTTTGACCGCTCCATTAGATTTACTTGCTGACAGGTTGTCTCGTATGACTGCCCTGCAACGTCAACATAACGGATTAACAGGGAGGAGCTCAATAAGAAATAACGCAGATTATAGAACAGGTTCAAGATTTCACAGTTATTGGAGCAGAACAATGATCAGATTATATAACTCCCTGTTGGATTGAGTTAAAAAGACGTGTGCAGGCTTCTGATCGGATCTGATCATACATGCCTGCACACGTCATGTGTGCTTATACGGAAGTATCTTTATTGCGCAAAGTGTAATTAAATTTATAAGTCTTGGGAGTGACCCCGTACATTTCTTTGAATTTCTTGATGAAATAGGCGGGGGTGTTAAAGCCGACCTTATAAGCAATTTTCTCAACATTCAGATCCGTTGATTGGATAAGATTAGCCGCTGTCTCAATACGCCGCTTATTGACGTAGTCGACAAAGTTGATGCCGGTCTCCTCTTTGAACAATTGGCTTAGATAACGCGGATGCAAGTTCACGCTCTCTGCAACGACCTGCAGACTGAGATCGTTACCCAGATTGCCTTCCACGTACAGCTTGACCTTCTCGATCGTTTCACCGGATTTGTTATGGGTGCGCTCCTCGACAAAACGGAAGGTCTGGTCAGCAGCGAGAAGGAGCCACTCCTGAAATTCATGAATATTCGTAATACGTTGGAAATAATCCAATACTTCACCAGTCATCACTTCACTGGATTTGAGATGCATTTCTTTGATGTATTGATGATAGAGCCGGATCCATTGCCGCCATTTCTCATGCCCATCCTCAATTGAGTATTGTCCTGTCTCCAACATGTGCACGAACTCGGACAAGACTGCCTTTAACATAGAGCGATCTCTTGATTTGAGGGCATCGGTGAACCTTTCAGCGAGCATCTCCGGAATCTCAATTCGGCTGCGTCCTCGATCGCGGTATTCCGAATCCATATACATTCTGATGCTGGGCGTGAAGAAGCGGTAATTCAAGTAATCCTGTGCCTCACGATAAGCCTGATGAAGCTGAAGCGGATCGTCCACCCATCCGCCAGAGGCGGCGATAGGATGCAGCAGGAATTGTTCCTCCGCATAATGGAACAGAAGCGTCATCATCCGATGAATGAGGTGTTCATCCTGCACCGGAGAGTGGACGATAGCCGCAATATCGGAGGCGGAGATCGAGATAGCTGTACACGATGCGCCCTCGATATCCAATTGCTCCAGCTCTCGAATAAGCGTATAGACGACTATTTGCCGATTTTTCTCCTGCAATTCATTCATCTCCCGCTCATCAAGCCGTATGATCAGCACATTGTAATAAGGGAGGCTCCAGTCAAGCTGCAGGAACTTTAATCGCTCCGAGAGCTCGGACGCGTGCACGACTGTGCGATTCAGCAGGCCGAATACCAGATTATGCCGAATGACTGGCATATTCTCCGATACTGCGGCTTCAAGCCCGCTCATCTTAATCGATAAATTAGCGACGAAGCCGTCAATTTGCTTATATTCATTCTCGTGTTTGGCAGCGGTGGGAAAGGATGAGCCGAACAAATTGCCTACGGTCTGGAGCAGTGTTTTTAACGGGCTATACATATTCGAGGTAAGGACATTGGATACGATGAGACCGACCACAATGGAAGCCAGACAAATAATGATCAACGTTCGCTGGATGGCTGCCGCCTTCTGATTGTACTCATCGATTGGTGTGGATTGAACAACCTTCCAACCCGATGAAGGAATCGTAGTATAAGAGACCAGCGAAGCAACACCGCCTACCGATTCGGAGAAGCTTCCCTTATCCGTACCCACAGTTTGAATCTGCGTTAATAGTCGTCTGTTCTCCTGAGCGCCAATAGGACTCTCGAGCTTCTCGGAGGCGATGACATGTCCGGCATTGTCCGTAATCCACAGTTGACTCTGGTCGGATTGATCGGTTGAGCGGATCATCTGATGGATCGCTTCCGCTTTCAGGTTGATTGCGATGAAGCCCTGCGCCTTCATCCCGGTGGAGTGATAAGGGTAGACCCCCACAAGGGAAGTAATGTCTTCCGCAAAGGCATTGGAATTGAGGCTGATGGGCACTTTGCGCGTTTCTAGCCACTGCATTCTCGCATCCGACTGATTCATACGCCCAATCCAGTCTGTGCTGACCGTAACTTTATCAGGCAGACTGTCCAACAGTGAGATGCCTTGCTTGGAGGAGAGAATCGCATTGCTGTTGCGGTAATAGACGGAGATGGAGTCTACCAGGTTCTGATGCAGGGAGTTGGTTATTCTCAAAGATTGCAAAATATCGTTCACTCTGGCATAGTTCCCCTGCAAGGGATTATCGAAAAAGTAAAGCACATCTGTATTTGTGGCCAAGTCGGCATAAATACGTTCGGTTTTCTCAAGGAGATTGCCCTGCAGTTGTTCACTGGTATGAACAAGCATACGCGCGTGGACCTTCTCTACTTCCTCATTCAAGCTTGTGGTGAAGAATAGATAGGAGGTAGTTCCGACCGCTACGGTAGTAACAATAAGCAGCGTGGCATAGGAGAGCAATAATTTGTAGTACACGCTTTTGAATTTTTTTAACAGCTTCACAACCGAGTCCCCTCCTAATTCCTTCTTCGGTTTATCCGTTATGTCTTAGCCGCTGTTCGGCTTCTAGTTTGTTTCTGGTTTGTTTTTTATTATAGAAGTGTTTTGGAAGCGTTGTCAATTGAGGATTTCTCGATACCGTTCAAAGTATGACTTTAACAGCAGGAAGGTCATGGTACAATAGAACAAGGTCAAAAAGATGAATGTATGCTTGCGAAAGGTAGTTCATCGCCATAAATAAGAGGAGAGTAGAGACGTTGAAGAGAGTTTTAGTTACAGGCTATAGGGCAACGGAGCTAGGTATCTTTTCTCTGAAGCACGCCGGCATCCCGATTATTAAAAAAGCTATTACCAAACGACTCACTGCCTTGATTGACGAAGGGCTGGAATGGGTCGTAGTCAGCGGGCAATGGGGTGTGGAGATATGGGCGGCCGAAGCGCTGCTCGAGCTCAAGCATTCGTACCCTCACCTACAACTTGCCGTTATTACGCCTTTTTTGGAGCAGGAGGAGAAGTGGAGCGAGGACAAACGCGGCATCTACAACCATGTCATTCAACAGGCGGATTTCGTTAGCAGTGTGACAAAGCTCAAATATGATGGACCTTGGCAGTTCGTAGAGAAGGACAAATTCCTGATTCGAAATTCAGATGGGCTGTTGCTTGTGTATGACGAAGAGAATGAAGGCTCACCCAGATATATTAAGAAGCAAGCGCTGCAATGGGCGGAGAAGCAGCCCTACTCCATTATTACGATTAACGCTTATGATCTGCAGAGTATAGCAGACGACGAGCGGCAAATTTATTAGCAGTTACCTATATTCCGAAGGAGAGGAAACGTTATGAAAATTTATGTCAGTGTCGATATGGAAGGAATTGGAGGAATTGCTCTTGCGGAGCATTTGAAGAGGGGGGATTTCTTTTACCAGGAAGGCCGCCATCTGCTGACTCAAGAAACGAATGCTGTTGTTGAAGCTTGTATCGAGGAAGGCGCAACGGAGATTATTGTCAAAGACGCACACGGAAGCGGATATAATTTCCTGCCCGAACTGTTGCACCCTGGCGCTGAGTATTGCATGGGAGGTTCACCGATTACGGAACGTTTCCCCGGACTCGATGCTTCATTCGATGGGGCCTTTCTAATCGGGTATCACGGTATGGCCGGAACGATTCGCTCGATCAGAGATCATACCTTCTCTTCCGCATCCTATCAGCATGTAGAGTTGAATGGTGTCCCTGTCGGGGAAATCGCGTTAGATGGACATCTCATAGGCGAAAAGGGAGTGCCAATCCTGCTCGTCACAGGAGATGATTCTACTTGTCGAGAAGCTGCCGCTACTCTTGAAGGTGTGGTCGTCTATGAGACGAAGCGGGCTGTGGCGCGGCATGCTGCATTAATGAAAGCGCCTCAACGGGTTCGGAGCGAGATGAAGGAAGCCGTGAAGAAGGCAATCCAGGGGCTTGAGACGAATAAGCCTAAGCCCTATGTGATTCCAGGTCCTTATGAGCTTCTGGTTCGGTACATGTCGACAGATCTTGCAGATTTCAAATTTTGTGACGGTGACAAGGCGGTTCGCGTGGACGGCTTGACAGTGTTGTATAGGGAAGATCAAGTGACCCGATCTCTTGCGAGGGGGCTTTAATTTTACAGATTAAAAAGAGGAGCATTCCCATAACTGGATCTCGTTTATGTTCTATATCCAATGGAAATAATTAAGATTAAGATGTAGACCAGAAAGGATCTAACATAAATGTCCTTGGATTGGATCGTTCTATTGTCAGTTTGGGTTGTTACCATACTTCTTCTAATTATTTTTACTCCTCGAGAACAAATACGGGAAGCACAAGTAGTGTTCTTGTTTAAACAAGCTCTGACCTTTTTATTAGGGTTGTTAATCGTTGAATTCTCATTAATAGAATATCCGATTCGTATATTTCCAATAGCTACCAGGATTAGCTTCTCCTTTGAATATTTTATTTTCCCTGCCATTTCTGTACTATTTGTTTTAAGATTTCCTGAACATAAATCCGTCTTACATAAAATCGGTTGGTATATCTTTTTTCCGACTTGGATGACGATATTGGAAGTAATTATTGAGCGATACACAAATCTGATCGACTATATTAACTGGGCCTGGTATTGGACGTGGATTACCTTATTAATAACTTTTCATTTATCTCGTATATACTACCTGTGGTTTACTAAAAAAGGCTTACCTATAGTAAGAAAATAATGAGAATTCCATGCATTGGAGGTAGTTAAGCAATGGGTGATCGAATAGAGCGAGATACAATGGGAGAGATCCGCGTCGAAGCGGACAAACAATGGGGAGCGCAGACGGAGCGCAGCCGCAATAACTTTCGTATTGGCACGGAACGTATGCCAATCGAAGTCATTCATGCGCTAGCGCTGCTGAAGAAGGCGGCAGCAGCTGCTAATCTCCAGCTGGGCAAGCTGGAGCGGGAGAAGGCGGAAGCGATCGCAGCCGCAGCCGATGAGGTTGTTGCCGGCAAGTGGGATGATCATTTCCCGCTTGTGGTGTGGCAGACCGGCAGCGGGACGCAGACGAATATGAACGTCAATGAGGTGATCGCGCGTCTGGCGGGTGCGAAGCTCGAAGAGCAAGGCAGTGAAATGCGCATTCATCCGAATGATGATGTCAATCGTTCGCAGAGCTCGAACGATACTTTCCCGACGGCTATGCACGTAGCGGGTGTCATGGCCATCGAGAATCGGCTGATGCCGGCTCTGGCCGAGCTTCAGGAGACACTGAAGCAGAAGATGGAAGCATTCGCTGATATTGTGAAGATCGGGCGCACTCATCTGCAAGATGCCACTCCGCTCACGCTTGGCCAGGAAGTGAGCGGTTGGCATGCGATGCTGCTGAAGACCAGCGCGATGGTGAGGCAGAGCGTAAGCTGCATGCTGGAGCTGGCCATTGGCGGTACTGCCGTGGGCACGGGCTTGAACGCCCATCCCCGCTTCGGGGAGCTGGCGGCGCAAGAGCTTGCCCGCGAGACAGGGCGGCCGTTCGTTGCGGCCGCGAACAAGTTCCACGCGCTGACGAGCCACGATGAAATCGTGTATACGCATGGCGCGTTGAAGGCACTGGCCGCCGATCTGATGAAGATAGCCAACGATGTGCGTTGGCTAGCGAGCGGGCCGCGATGCGGGATCGGCGAACTGGTTATCCCGGCGAATGAGCCGGGAAGCTCGATTATGCCGGGCAAGGTGAACCCGACACAGAGCGAGGCGATGACGATGGTCGTCTGCCAGGTGATGGGCAACGATGCGACCATTGGCTTCGCCGCCAGTCAGGGCAACTTCCAGTTGAACGTGTTTAAGCCGGTCATCATCAATGGGTTCCTGCAGTCGGTCAGACTACTGGCCGATGCGATGGAATCCTTCAACCGTCATTGTCTGGTCGGTCTGGAACCGAACCATGATGTCATTCGCAGGTATGTCGACGAGTCGCTCATGCTGGTGACGGCACTCAACCCTCATATCGGCTATGAGAATGCGGCCTCCATTGCCAAGGCAGCGCATAACGAGAAGACTACCCTGCGGGAGGCAGCTATTAAGAGCGGGCTGCTCACGGCAGAGCAGTTCGATCAAATTGTACGGCCTGAGAATATGATTCATCCGCATGAGTAGAGATCATATACGTACCGCGGGATGCTTGCTGCTATCCGAAGGCAGATACATTTCGGAGGAAGCATTGACACGTGATAGCTTCGATGATATGGTGGAGGGGCATAGGGCATTCTGCGAACAATCGCAGGATGTCTTCCTGTATTTAGGTGGTTTTTTTTACATTTAATGTTACTTGGAAGGAGGAGGAGGATGTCAATGATTCAAGTCAAGGAGTTTGTGGACACCGATACTTCTTTTGCAGAGAAGAATGCCAATGTTTTTCTTGCCAGCTTGCAAGAGGAGCAGGTAATCAACATCTGTTATGGTTCCATTCGTAAATCAACCCCGTCAGGGACAGACACACAACGAAGTGCGATACTGATTACGTATCGAACATCAATTAGTAAAGAAGGGTAGTATCTATGATTACTTACGAAAATTTCTTCAAGCTCATCTCCATTGCCTCTGTTGCTGTTATCGTGATTTTGGCGATCTGGTATACGGTGATGCAGTTTATTCCTTATTAACCGGAGGTTATATATGAAAGCACTAGGGCTCACTCAACGATTAATCGTAATAAATGGTAAATACAACGAACCTTAGCGATCCGGTCCACAATAAACAAGCTGCTTACATATTTACTTGTAGGCAGCTTGTTTGTTGATATATTGCAGAACTTTTTCCTAACCCTTAATTGAATGCATGCAAATCTCCGTAAGCTTTATAGGCAATATCCTCAATTCGAACGGTAACTTCTCCAGAAGGAACCTTAAGCGGATACGTTTCATTCTTTCTTGCCATCAATAACTGATGACCAATCGGTGACAGGAAAGATATTTTGTTAAGGTTTGGGTCAACCTGGTGGGGGAATACTACCGCGAAGGAATCCGTATACCCATCATCCAGATAACATATTCGCATCTCACTGCCGATCAAGACAGCAGAGTTCAAGCTATCTTGGTTGAAATCAGCAAGTATTTTTTCTATCATTTTGGAGTAGCCTGCTATCATTTTATCGATTTTGCTGCGTTCCCGCGGGGAGACCGGATAATATTGATCCAGGAAATCTACTTTTTGTTCGTCAAAATATACAAGCTGCGCAAGAAGCTGCAACCGCGATTCCTGCAACTGGGGACTATGGCTCATAGTAGATTTCACCTCCCTTACGAAGCCTTCCCACTGCGGCGTTCCACACAACGTTCCTCATATATAATTCCCTCCATAAAAAGAATAGCCCGCCAGGTTATGGGGGCCTTAGAGATAATACTATCAGACATTTCCTTTAATTCCAATGGGCGTACTAGTTTGTGGTCTCCAATCGTTTCATGAACTCATCTACCGCGCTGTAACCTTGCGTCTTCAAGTACCAGTTATTGGCTGCAGCCTCTACAAGACCGGCGACATCACGTCCAGGTTGAAGCTGGATCTCGATATGCGGAATACGTACATCCATATACTCCGTGAACTTGGGTTCCAGCTCCAGGTCATTGTTCAGGGCATGCTCCTGCCATTTGGTTAGTTCAATGTCCAGGACGATGCGGGTTTCATCTTGAAAGGCGCGTCGGCCGTATAATCGGGACACATTGACTAAACCAATACTGCGGAGGGCAAGGAACTCCTTGTTCATTCCGTTATGGGTTCCTAATATTGTTTCCGGGCTTATTTTCTTCAAGACCACCATATCATCGGCCACTAACCGATGTCCCCGTCGAATGAGCGTATGCGCCGTTTCGCTTTTGCCTACTCCCGATTTGCCTCGCAATAGCACTCCGATTCCCGACACGTTCACACACACTCCATGTATGGCAATTTCCGGAGCCAACGCTTTAGCGAGAAAAGTATCAACCGAATCCATAAACTTGAAAGTAGGCTGTGATGTGCGGAGCAGTGGTATTCCTTCCTCTTCGCAATGCTTGGTCAAATATTTCAAACCTTCAAGGTCACGAGTCACCACGAAGCAAGGCGGGTGATATTTCACGACATTACCAATCCGATCATTGCGTTCCTCATCTGTCAACTTATGCAAGTATGTGATTTCTTTGCGCCCCAACACCTGAACATGCGCATGCGAGAAAAAGTCGAAGTAACCAGCGAATTCGAGTCCAGGTCGGTGAGCTTTCGGTTTCTCAATGGTTCTATGCAATTGGTCGCTTCCTACAAGCACTTCAAGGGAGAAACGTTCCACTAAGTCATTAACCGTTGTTTTTTTGATCATTATGTTCCTCCTTCAACATTTCCAATTATTCTTTATATACGGTATATACGTTGGAAACCCTTTAATGATTTCAAATTTCGTCCAGGAAATAGTGACAATTTTGTTTACTTGTGTGATTGCATGCGAACTATCCCCGCATCGAGCAGGAGCGGGGATAAGATTGGCAGCGGAAACTATAGTTACCCTAACTCATTATTCTCCAGCATGGCTGCCTCTGAATAGAGGATCGCTTTGCGCAGATGATTGGCCGTCTCACGGCTAATAGCGCCTTTCTCGAATTGAGCTTGGACTTCGTTTCGTTCGATCTGGATCGCTTTCAGCTGAATTTCTTTCTTATGTTGAGCAAATTGTTTATCTTTAGGTACTTGATTGGACTTGCCCAAGCTGATCTTGTCAATGATCTCGGCATAGGAGGAGATGACAGCCTGGCAAACAATCTCGTTCTCCTCCTGGATCTGATTGCGGACAACTTCTATGGCTGCTTGTGAGGTCCGGAGCTTCGTTTCTTTGAGAACAGCGAGCTCCTGTGCCAGGGATGATGTGCTTGAAGAACGGTTAGTCCTGGCAATGAATAAGTTGAATATTAGCCGCCGTATGCGGAATATCAAATGCTGCAGCCTTAACTGGAAGGACCCGGATAAGGCTGTTTCCATGTGATCCAATTTGCGGTGCAGGGAAGCCGAGGTTCGGCGAGTAATCAGCCCCTTCTCGAATAGACGTTTCACCTCTTTGCGTTCGGCAGCAAGAGCTTTAAGTCGGATCTCAATCTCGGTTTGATCCTGCAAGGGGCTGTTATTAGGTTCAGTTCCTTCTTTGTGAATCAGTTGAATTTGTTTGTTGTAATCGGCTAAGACCGCGTAGGATGCTTCCTTATTCTCCTCACTGATCTCTTCTTTTACAGCCTCCATAGCTACATGCATGATAGCCACTCGAGCCGCTTGCCTCATTTTTCTCCTATCCTCGACCCCTTCTTCCTTCTCACGTTTGGATAGAAGCGGGAGCACGAAGCTTGCCGTAATGAGCGTAACCAGAATGACGCCTGACGCTAGGAAAATAATCAGATCGCGCTGAGGAAACGGACTGCCATCCTGCAGCATATAGGGAATGGAGAACGCCGCTGCCAATGTAACCGCTCCGCGAACACCGGACAGAGAGGTAAGCACGGAATCCTTGAAACTCGGATTGGTCTGCATATTACTGCGGGACCACGCGTAGGCACTTCTCCAATAGAAATAGATCCATAGGAACCGCAGAAAAATTAACGTGAAGGATATCAAGAATATATAACCAATAACCTGATAGTTGCTAAAAGCAACATCGTAGAAAATTACACCGGTTACAGCTGGAATCTGCAACCCCAGAATAACAAATACAAGCCCATTGAGAATGAATACGATAACAGACCACGTGCTGTTCGATACAAGCTGCAGCTTTACCATGGAGGATTCGGAACGATCCCTGGCAATGGCATGGACTATTCCTCCGGCTACAACAGCGAGAATCCCCGACATGTGGAAGTGTTCTGCAGCCAGATAAATAATAAATGGCGTTAAGATTTGAATGAGCATATGAATCGTAATATCTTCCATTCCGAAGCGGCGTATGTATACTCGGAACCCGATGAGCAGGAAAGCTGCAACGATGCCGATCGCCAGACCGCCAAGCGCGATTATCAAGAAATCGACAGTAGCGTCAGCGAAGGAGAATGCACCTGTAACCGTTGCTGCAACCGCGAATTTGAATGCTACCAAGCCGGAGGCGTCATTCAATAATGCCTCTCCCTCAAGCAGGCGGACAATTTTTTTGGGCAGTCGAATTCGGCTGGACAATGCTCCCACGGCTACCGCATCAGTAGGAGACAGAATGGCAGCAAGCGCGAAGGAAGCTGGGAGCGGTATAGTTGGAATTAATCCGTGAATTACGTATCCTCCGACGATGACGGTAGCGAATACTAGGCCTAATGCAAGGAATAGAATGGGCGAACGCAGATTCCATAACTCTTCGCGCGGTATTCTTTTGCCATCATTAAACAGCAACGGGGCTACGAATAATACAAGGAATAGCTCCGGATTCAACGGAATATGCAAACGTAATGGAAATACATCAATAGCTGCTCCGAGTGCAATCTGGAAAAGCGGAACCGAAATAAAAGGGATGAACCGATTCAGGATGTTAGATAGAAGAATCAGGGTAAGCAGCACCAATACGACCAGAAATATGTCCATTTGCGAAAAATCACCTCACTTAGTAGTAATATACCCTTCCAAAGCTCGAAATCCAACACATGCGTCAAATTTGAAAACCTGATTTCCTTTTGTTATACTTATTAAATATAAGTAACTTTTATTTATTGTGTATAAAAAGTAATTAGGAGGAGTAGTTGATGAGTAAATTGATAAATCCCGAGGTGAGTCTGACCAGGAAGGCGGAGCATGACATGGATCCATCGTTCCTTAATCGATGGTCGCCAAGATCTTTTCAGAATAAAGGAGTGCCGGATGCTGTGTTAGCAAGCATTTTTGAAGCGGCTCGGTGGGCACCTTCAGCAAGTAATAATCAACCTTGGCGTTACATCGTAGCAAAAACTCCGGAGGATCGGGAACGGTTCTTATCCTTCATCAGCCCATTTAATGTAGAGTGGTGCAAGCGTGCCCCTGTAATTGCTGTTGCTTTTGCCCATCAACTTAACCCTAATGGTAGCGCTAATCGTTGGGGCGGCTTTGATACAGGGACCTCTTGGGGTTACTTGGCGCTTGAAGCGATTCGTCATGGAGTTTATTCACATGCAATGGGTGGATTCGACAAAGACAAGGCCAAAGAAACGCTAGGCGTTCCGGATGATTACGAAGCGATGGCTGTAATAGCTCTAGGTTATCGCGGGGAGAAGGAGCAGCTTTCCGAGAAACACCAAGAGCGGGAGCAGCCTTCAAGTCGCCGACCGTTTGCTGAATCGTTCTTTGAAGGGAAGTACGGCGATAGCCTGAAATTATAATAAAAACTCAAAGAACTCAGCCGTCGGTTGGGTTCTTTTTACGTTGGAACATCGATTCCTTTGTTTCTCGCTCATGAATGAGACCCTGATATGCCCTGCTGATGATCCTTATAATATGTGTTATACTTTTCCGTATCAGCCTTTATAAGGGGATGCTTATCATCGCGACTGGAGGATCTTTATGAAGCACAAATCACAAGTCGATCACCATGCTTTATTCGAACATGTATATACACATGCTCCTATTGGTATTGCTTTGGTATCTATTGACGGAATGTGGCTGAAGGCTAATCCAGCATTATGTTCGATCCTTGGCTATTCCGATGAGGAACTTGTGAGATTATCTTTCGGTGACATTACGCATCCGGATGATCTGGAAGTTAATAAGGAGTTTATCCGTAGTTTACTAGATGGGACTACCCTTGTATATGAAACAGAGAAACGCTATATTCACAAAAATGGCAGCGACATATGGGCCTCCCTGCACGTATCATTAGTACGAGATGAGCAGGATGGGACGCCTTTATACTTCATTGCGCATGTGATCGATATTACGGAGAAAAAAGCGGTTGAGAACAAGCTTATTGAGGTTGAACAATTGTTTAATCTTATTTCCGAGCATGCATTGGACATTATTTCTTATATGACGCCTGACGGCATTACCCGATATTGTTCACCCTCGGTGCGTGATCTGTTGGGATATGAACCCGAGGAAGTCATCGGGAAGAACAACTTGCAGTTTTATCATCCAGAAGATATGGCGCAGCTGATGTCTAAGCCTATCCTTGATCATAATGTGTTCACCTATCGCGTTCTTCACAAGAACGGTTACTATGTGTGGTTTGAATCCACGACGAAGATTGTACGAGATGCAAAAGGTCAAATCCAAATTATTATTGGGATAGGCCGGGACATAACGGAACGCAAAAAATATGAAGACAGTCTCGCAGAAGCGCAACGAATTGCCCTCCTGGGCAGCTGGGAATGGGATATTCACAGTGAGGCGATGTTCTTATCGGACCAAGTGTATGAAATTCTCCAGTTAGACAAGAATCGCCAGCTATCGCAGCCCGGCGATCTGTTAGGATTTGTTCATCCTCATGATCAGCGGCATGTGCTTGTAAACGTTAGACAAGCGTATAAGAGGGGAGAATTAAATTTCGAGTTCCGTAATATCCTTGCGGATAAGTCGGTCAAATATTTGCACATAAGAGGTACTGTTAATTTTTCTGAAAATGGCAGTCCTATTAGTATGAACGGTACGATTCAGGATATCTCGGAGCGTAAGAGTGTGGAATTGAAACTCCAGGAAAGCATTGAGCGTTATACATCTCTCAAGAAATACAACCATGATGCTATTATTTCGCTCGATTTGGAAGGTGTTATTATGAACACCAATGCTATGGCGGAGCAACTTACCGGATATAGTGTTAATGAGATGATAGGAATGAATCTCTCCCGATTCATTGGGGAAACGAATCTCAGAAGATTGCTTTCTGGCTCCGAGGACAGCACCCTTATTGAGAAAGATATAGATCGAATTGAACGTATTGACGGCCGATACGCAGAAGTGCTTACGACAATAGCCCCGATTATCATTAACGAGGAAATGACAGGCTACTATATCATTGTCAAAGATATTACTGCCCAAAAGAAGCTTCTCATTGAAAAGGAAGCAGCTGAGAATACGAATAAAGCGAAGAGTGAATTCCTCGCGATGATGAGTCACGAGATCCGTACTCCAATGAATGGTGTGATCGGCATGACGGATCTTTTGTTAGATACCCCAGACCTGACAGATGAGCAGAAAGAGTATGTACAGATTATAAGCAAAAGCGGAAATACCTTACTGAACCTGATTAACGACATTCTCGATTTCTCCAAAATTGAGTCTGGGAAAACAGAGTTTCTGGAAGAACCCTTTAACGTGGGCGAGACTATTGATGAGGCGCTCGATGTGTTAATGTCCAAAGCTCGAGAGAAAGACTTGAAAATGACGATATCGGTTAGTCCGGATGTGCCTCGCCGAGTAATCGGGGATTCCAAACGTTTGCGGCAAGTGCTGCTCAATATTATCGGGAATGCGATCAAGTTTACCTATATCGGTGGAGTTACCATATTCGTCGAGAAGATCGGGAACCATGATCATACAGTAAAGCTTCAATTCACGATTAAAGATACGGGTATTGGGATTCCAGAAGAGAAGCTTGGCAACTTGTTCGAACCTTTCTATCAACTGGATCATTTCATGACCCGCAAATCTGAAGGAACCGGATTAGGCTTAGCGATCAGCAGGAAACTCGTGGAATTGATGGGCGGGGAAATATGGATAGAGCGTCAAGCGGATTCGGACGAGCAAGGAGCGACCTTCATGTTCACGGTTTCCTTCTCGGAAGAGGAAGAGCCAGTAGCCCTGAAGGAGCCGTCAGAGGCACAGGGTGAGAAGCATAATATTCAACCGCTCAAGATTCTTATAGCCGAAGACCATAAAGTGAATCAGATCGTAATGCAAAAGATGTTGAACAAGATGGGGCATACGACTAGTTTATCGGAGAATGGCAGCGAAGTCATTCGTGCAGTTGCTTATGAGACCTACGACATCATCTTCATGGATGTTCAGATGCCGATTATGGATGGTGTAGAAGCGACTAAGGTGATCAAAGAAACACTTCCCCCCGAGAGACGTCCTTATATCGTGGCTGTAACGGCTAACGCACTGAATGGGGATCGGGAGAAATATATGGCAGCTGGAATGGACGAGTATATCAGTAAACCCATTAAGAGCATCGATGTTGCAGGGATGATAGAGAAGTATCGTGAGCTGATGAAGCTGAAGGCGTGACCGTAAGCAACAACAAATACCCTCTGGATGATGGTTCCAGAGGGTATTTGTGCAGTTCTCTAACCTATCACACCATAAATGTCTACACCGTCCAGGTTGATGGATACTCTAGCTCTCGTCGATGACAATTTCTCGACATTCACTTCACGGGCTTCCGCGCCAAGCTCCGGACTTTTCAATAAAACTGTAGCCCATGATTCAGCAGTTCCTTGACCAGCGAAGTCTATCTCATAGGTTAACTGGTTATTTGTGCTGAGTGAACGGATATCCTGTAATACGACTGCGTGGTTATGAGCATCCTTGAGTTGAGGGTGCGGAATCGCTTCAAGAGAGCGGTTCATCAGATGCAGGACAATGCCTTCTTCATGCATGCGCAGCCTTGCTGCCCACCCTGTGTCGCCCGAGAGTTGACGGATGCGCGGGGAGAATGCGCCTTCAGCAGTTAACCGTTGCAGGGAAACTAAGCTCGAGCTAGTAAGTGTTGGTTCTCCTTCGGACACCGAACTCGCGCTGCTCTCTAGCAGTTGAAGCCCCGCATAACCCTGAGTGGCAGCCAGCTCCAACAGCTCGTCCGATAGTGCGTGATCACGCTTGAAGCCGCGCTCATCGTGGGTGCCGAATGGGAGACCCAGCCATACGGTCCCGTCTGTCTGGAGGAAGCTCTTGATGGCTTCGAACTGCGCATCCGACACGCAGGCTACACCGTCCAGCAGAAGAGGTGTACTTTCTTGTTTCAGCCGAGCTGCATCTGCAAGCTCTTCTGTTCGCACGATCCGATACCCGATGTTGGATTCTACGAATGCACCTGACCAACCTAATACGCGATCCCAATGCTCCCGACCGTTCTCGTCTCTCCAACCGTTGTTCCGGCAAAATTTGCTGCTGACGAGACGCACTTCCGCGAGATCATGACCCGCTTGACCGTCTAGATCGCTATGCGTCTTTTCCCAGTTGTTGTAGGGACCGATAATATCGTGGGTTTCCAGCATATCGACTGGATCTTCCGCCAATCGCCCGTTCAACGTGCTGCTCCAGTTCACCACACCCCAGAAACGTCCTAGAGCCCATCCCATGTATCCGCCCTTCTCATAGATCATGTAGCTAAGCGCAATGGCAGGGGCACCACCCATATTAGCGGCGATATCTTTTTGCTGCATGGCTTCAGCATCCATCTTGCTCCATTTAACGCTTCCGGTGCCAATGCCGCAGTTTTCGAGCATCACGAGATCCAGATGATCTGTCAACTTCTCCAAGTCAAGCGATACAGCGTTAAGAATAATTGGACCTGTGCTGGAGCAGCAAGTAGTAAGCGGTTTATCCGGGAAATAGCTCTTGATCATCTTTACGTGGTCGGCAATAACGTCTGTCTTCATGCTTAACCAATCACGGAACACAGGGTTCTCATAGTTCCCCCATGAAATTGCGGATCCAGACGTATCCCCCCAGAAGGATTTCTCTCCAAAAGCAGGCAGCTTGTGTCCGTAATCACGCTTGAAGCGAGCCAAACAATGCTCACAGGCGCAAGTGGACATCCAGGCATAATGAGCCATATCGTCGATTTGGGCGCCATCCAGATCCACCTCATTCAGCAGCCGCTCCAGATATTTTCCATGCATTTCCAGGAATGACGGGTTGTTGTGACAAAATAATTCCAATTGATAAGAAGGGCTGTAGCCTCTGCTTCCGTCTCGCACATCGACCTCACAAAGGTCATAAAAGCGGTACCCCGCGTACCCCGCATATTCAGCCGCAATAGGATCATGATGAAGCAGAATGTGATGCCGTTGAGCGGTGTTCATTTTAATTAATTCGGCTTTACTCCGAGGTCGTTCAATCGTGTTGCAGGAATAATGATCAAGGAAACGAATGTCATATTTATGAAGCTCCTCGCACACGTTGTTCAAATAACCGTGCAATTGGCCGAAGTAATTGGCGAAGTCGAAGCGGATATGGAATCCGAAGTTGATCGCGGTGTCGATGCCTGCTTCTGCAAAATCTTCAGCCCTGCGTTTGATGCGATCGGCAACTCCCTTTTGCGGCCATAGAATATCATCCAGGGTACACCACCAGCTTGCAACTCGTTTCGGTCGAAAATGGCTATAAGGCTCTCTAGTTTTCATAGACGCTCCTTTAGTTACAGGTATGATATAGGTTACTTCCGCTTTATTCTATCATACCTGCGGAGGCGTTGAAATGGTAAAAAGAGAGCAAGCAGGTATTGTTGGAATATACCTACTTGCTCTTTTTGTAATTCCACTACTTTACGCGCTGCCGTACAATTTTCTCGATGATTAATTTGTGTCCGACCCTTCTTCCTAGAACAATGAGTCCTGTAGTTCTGCCGGTAATAATGTGGCGATGGCCATCTGCTATATTCGTCTGAATTCGAAATCGGTGAAAATGGTTCGGACCGATGCCGATATTGAGACCTGTTTGACCGGAGTAAGAATGTCGATGTCCATCTGCTGTAGTTGTTATGCCTCGGAAGGTATGACGGTGTCTTCCATCCTCAGGAATGAATAAATCGGTCAAATTGCCAAATGAATGTCTGTGACCATCATTGAATGATGTCAACCCTTCCATGCGATGTCTGAATTGTATGGGACCGCCTTGTCCTTGCTTTGTTCTCGCCATTAAGATCAACATTCCTTTCTATTAACAGATGCTAATAAAGTATGAGGATGAGTTCTTATTCGCTTGTACATATGACGGATCAAAAAAAATTGTATTAGAGATAGGCGTTATGAAAATAAAGGCAATTTGAAATCTTTTCTTCGCTGATCCGTATATAAAGTATTCCTTCAGGAAGGGGGTGAACCGATGGAGTTGACTTTTGATATTTCCACTTGGTTGTTTTTGGCGAGCTTGGTAGGTCTGATAGGTGGAGTTGGAATATTGCTAGGGCAGCGGGAGGAGAGTCTTTCATCGGGACAACCTTCTCGAGGCGTTATGCTTGTTCCTGCACCTTCGACACCGCCTAGGTGTTCGCGAATAAAGGTGTTTCGACGCAAGCAGCCTTCGGCTAAGGATTCTTCCTGCGATGATGATGCTGCTTTGTTCATGGCGTGTTCCTATTCATGAATAGAGCAATTCATTATACAAGCTTCTTGTGAAGCCCAAAGGAGAATCTGGCATGTATACTTGGTTTCACTCGATTACTTCATTGCTCGTCCCGCTGTTGGACGGACTCTATATGCTTACCCGAGATTGGGGACTGGCAGTTATTGGCTTGACGTTATGTGTCAAAGCCGGATTGTTCTACTTCAACCTGTTGGCCGCACGGCAGCAGGTTCGAAGCAGCTCTATGCAGCCGGAGTTGAAGGAGCTGCGTGAGCGGCTCGCAGCCGTTCCGGAGCAGCTGCCGACGGAGATGTTCAAGCTCTATCGCGTATATCGCATCAAGCCTTTCCAATCGATGGCTGGTTTACTGCTGCAGCTTCCCGTTCTGATGGGCATGTATGGGCTGTTCCTGACACACGGCAGCGCGATGACCTCGCTTCTGATTCCTTGGGCCGCTAATCTGGCCATGGCCGATCCATACCATCTCATACCGCTGGCCACGGCTGCACTAAGCTTCATTCTGGGGCTTATACCCTTGACAGAATCCTCGATTCAGCCTAGTCTCGGCGGGATGAACCGTTGGACGCTTGCATCTATTGTTGCATTGCTGCCGCTTGTCTTCATGTGGCGTTCACCAGTGGCGCTAGGCTTGTACTGGATGACCAGTACCGGATTCGGCCTCTTGGAACGCGGCTTCTATAGAACAGGCTGGGGGAAACGTATGTTGGCTAAGTAATCAAATCGAAGGACAGTCCATTCTGCCGGTGCAGTGAATGGACTGTCTTTTTGCCGATTTGTAAGAGTTTGAAATGTGCTGAAAGGATTTAGTTGCAAAAAAGCAATTAATTCGAGTGAGTGGGGAGTTACAGGCCCAATTAGTTGCAGGAAAGCAATTAAAAGATGAATTTGAATGGCTCGGTGGTCTTGTTGAGGGGATTAGTTGCTTTTATGCAATTAATGGAAGCTGTCTGGAGTAAGAATTGAAATTAGTTGCTTTTTTGCAATTATATCGTAGAATCTCAATGAAACTGAAGGGGTAGGAGGGAGTGAAATATCGATAGCGTCTTCTAGGAGATTTTCTCTTGTCGGTCCGCTGGAAAAGGAGTACTCTGATAAAGTCCTACCAGAATAGTAAAGGGGATTAACCTTCGAGCTATTCAAATGTCCGAGTGTCCGATTAAGCAAAGCTGCAGCGAGGGAGACCATATGTTAACAACATTAAACAAACAACTGGAGAGATGGATGCCGCTTATCACTCCGACGAGCGTATTCATAGGCTTGACTACTGCAGGAGCTTTGTCTCCTTTTACCGCTTGGGTTCCATGGATCTTCGCCTTTATGACGTTTTCCGGAAGTTTGAGTATGAATATAAGAGATTTGCAAAGGGTAGTTCTTCATCCGCTGCCCATATTCGTCTTCATGTTCATTCTACATATCGTGATGCCGCTAATCGCTTGGGGTGCTGGTCACGCCGCCTTCAGCGATAGTCCTCTAACCATAACGGGGCTTCTGTTAGTTCTGACCATTCCTACTGGGATCGTCAGTTTCATGTGGGTTACCATTTATCGCGGGCATACGGCGCTTACGTTGTCGATGATTCTGATCGATACGATGCTGTCTCCTTTTATCGTGCCATTCACCTTATCGCTGCTGGTCGGGGCTAAGGTTCAGATGGATACGCTAGGCATGCTGACTCAGTTGATGTGGATGGTTGTTGTGCCTTCTATTGCCGGAATGTTAATGAATCAAGCAACTGCGGGTAAAGTCAAAGCTTCATGGAGTCCGATACTATCACCCGTTTCCAAGATTGGGTTGGTCGCGGTGATTGTGATCAACAGCTCAGTCATTGCGCCTTTCTTTACAGAGTGGAATTGGAACGTGGTGTATATTGCGGCAGTCTGTATCGTAATTGTGTCAATCGGATATGGATTAGGCTGGATCGCCTCCAGGATGCTTAAGCTTGACCGAGATATGGCCGTGAGTATGGTATTCAACTGCGGGATGCGCAACATAAGCGCGGGAGCCGTACTCGCAATCTCGTTCTTTCCTCCCCAAGTGGCGTTGCCGACCATCATAGGGATGCTTACCCAGCAGTTGATGGCTTCCTTCTTCGGCTATTTATTCTTCCGGCAGAAAGAGACGAAAGCTAACCGTATTCCACTGGAAGGTGCAGTAGGAATTGGACATAAATAACAAGGGCCAGAGCACATAGCTCCGGCCTCTTTTTTGTCGTGCGTTTATCTCAAGTCTTGTTACAACGTTTCCCACGTCCGCTGGAAGTAATCGAGCGATGGAATGATCATGTCGCCTGCAACGCCTGCGAGCACGATATCGGCGAACGGCTTCCTCTTCTTGGCCAAGGAAAGGAACAAAGGCACGTTGAAATGGCCATCGCCCAGAGCGGTTGGAATTCTGACCGATTCATCTGTGGGAATACCTGCATCCTTGACGTGAAAAGCCACTACCCGATTGGCAAGCAGCTCAAAAGCTTGTTCGATGACCTCATCCTGCTTGTCTGCGTTATTCGCATGAATCAGGTTGCAAGGGTCGAGTATAACTCCCAACGTTGAAGATGGCACCTCTTCTAGCATTCGATGCATCCCTTCCGAGTTGTGGATGACGAGCGATGCAGCAGGCTCAACGCCCACAATAACGCCCCATTTCTCGGCCTCTTCAGCAAGCTCATAGAGCGAATGGCGCAATATTCCCCACGCCTTCTTCTCATAATCATCCGGAAAATTATCCCGGTACGTGCATAATTTTCCTGTATTCGTGGCTACTATGCTGCACCCAAAATCACGGCAATACTTCAAGTGTTCTTTAAACTTCCGAATGTTCTGCCGTCGTTCATTGGAATCGAGATGAATGGGATCTATATTACAACCTAGTAGAGCAATCCGAACTCCATTGCGATCGAAGGCTTCTCCTATATGATTGGCAAGTCCTGGACTTAAATTGCCGGTACCGCAGTCAATATCAGACAATGCTTTACCAAGTGCTAATTGAACGCTGTGAAAGCCAGCATTTCCAATCTCTCGAGCTAATTGATCCAAAGGCTTGCTTCCAAAAGCATGGGCCATGATGCCAAGCGAACGAATCAAAAGTACTGCCTCCTTTATTTCTTGTGATTAGGGGGCACCCGCCGCATAACGGGTAATGACCTACTTATTCTACTATATCAGTTTTAGGGGACGCTAGGAAAGTGAAAGTGAAACTATTGGAAATATCTGTTTGATAGAAACAAGAAACATCCGGTCTTTTTTTACTCGGCCAAACTTTTTCCGCACTCATTCGTCCTATCTAGAGAATCCTGTAAACAACAAAGGAAGTGATGATGTGAATCTAACGATAACCCGGCTTTCAAAAACCTACAAAGGCAATACTCAAGCATTAGATCAATTGAACTTACATATGACAAACGGAATGTTCGGATTACTTGGACCGAATGGAGCGGGCAAAAGCACATTGATGCAAATACTGGCAACCTTACTCCCGCCATCTGAAGGGGAAGTTATGTTTGGCGACTATCAGCTTGGTAAGGATGATCACGAGATTAGACGTCTGCTTGGCTATCTTCCGCAATCATTCGGGTTGTATAACAAATTGACTGGTGAAGAGTTTCTTCTGTATATCGCTATGCTAAAAGGAATCCCGGCTTCTTCCCGCCGTAATCTTGTTGCTGAGATATTAGACAAAGTTAACCTGAGCAGCAAAGCCAACCATAAAATAAAAACCTACTCCGGCGGTATGAAGCAGCGAATTGGAATCGCTCAAGCCATTATTGGCGATCCGAAGGTCATTATCGTCGATGAGCCAACCGCAGGACTTGATCCAGAGGAACGCATCCGCTTCAGGAATCTGCTGGAGGAGTTAAGCTTGGACAAGATTGTGCTTCTGTCTACGCATATCGTTGCAGATATTGAGAGCAGCTGCAGAGAACTAGCTATATTGAACAATGGAAAGCTCCTATTCAATGGCACTCCTGATCAATTGGTTCATCAAGTTGAGGGGCGAGTATGGAAAGGGGAAGTGAAGGAATCGGAGTGGTTGGCAGGTGAGGTACGAGGGAGATGTGTTAGCCGCCGCAAATCCAGGAACGGATATGAATTGCGTGTAATTGCGGATCAACTCCCTTTTCATAGTGCGGTTCTGGCAGAGCCTGATATGGAAGATGGTTATATGGCTTACGTGGGAGGCGACACGCATGAATGAATGGGCTGTGCATATCAAGACGGAATGGAAGCTTCTATATCGGGGTCCCTTTTTATGGATATTAATAGTGGCATCTGCCCTGCTATGGACGTTAATCTATACGATTAATAAGGATGTCGTTAATACCTACGTCTTAGTCCAACAGTTAGGGTTCCTCTATTCCGGCCCGCTTTCGATTGGAGCATTGCTTGTTGGTGTTTACGGAGCACATCGGGACCAAGGGTTGAAGGTTGATCGTCTGCTGGGGAGTTTACCTTACCGGTCTGGAAGAATGCTTGTTACTAGACTTGTTATCCTTTCACTTCCGTTTGTATTCGCCAATCTGGCATCAGTAGCAACTTTGCTGTATCAGTGGTTCTTCCTCCTGCATCGCGAACCAGATATAGCCTATCCGTTAATGGTGCTGACAGTACTAGCCCTGGGAATTATGTATGCAGTTGTTTTAGGATGGGCGATAGGTGTATTCATTCGCGGGCGTGTTAGCTATTTCATCGGTTTCCTGATGTGGTTTGTCCATGTATATGGCGGTTTCTTGGTATTGAACTCGATTTTGCCGCAGTCTTTCTTCGCTTTGCCTAATTTTTTGTTAATGGACTACAAATCAATGGGTTTTATAGACGAGGTATGGGGTTTTCTGAGAGATAGCAGTCTTTGGCTGCATAGAGCCTTTTATTTGGCGCTCACGGGATTATTACTAGGTTGTATCCTGGGGGTTGTAAAAAGCCGCCGTAAGGAAAGGGTTGGCGCAGTATGGGTGAATGGGTTAATCGTTATATGTCTACTAGCAACCCTTGGCACAGCCATTTTCTACGGGATCGTACGAGGGACACATATCGAAGCTTATCAGGACTGGGAGGATGAAGTGGAGTCACAATTGGCACAAACAACTTCTGACCCACTCGCCTTTACAATCACGGATTATGATTTAACTGTGCGTTACAAGGAGAAGGAAGCGTCCCTCGAGGTGATCGCGTTGGTAGACATCCAATCGGAGCAGAGCAGTAAGGCTGTTGATCGTCTGGAGATGACGTTGAATCCTGCCTTTGAAGTCGACAAGGTATTGGTGAATGGGACTCAAAGGCAGCTGAACCGAGAAGGATATGGGTTGACTATTCATCTTGCTGAGCCCTTAGGCCAGAATGAAAGAGTCAAAGTGCAGCTTGCCTACACAGGGAAAATGAATGATTGGCGACTAATCCGCCCTTTTGGACAATCTGCTCCTAAGCTAGTTCCAGCCTACGCTGCCTCTTCTTCTCAAGTGTATTTGCCAGGCAGTGCAGGCTGGTATCCAATTCCGGGAAAGCACAATCTGGTTGTGGAAAATAAGGATAAGTTATATCTCAATAAGAACAGTAAATGGCAAGACACCTATCCTGCAGTTAAGGCATCAAACTATATAATATCAACGGATTTTCCAGACTCTCTCGACCTATTCAGTAACCTGAACAGAACAAAAATTACACAAACGGGGGAAGGCAGGCAGCAAGTTAAGTTCGAAGGGAAAGGCATGGATGGACTCGCGTTATTGGCAGGGCCTCTGAAGGAAATCCGACCTAGCGATTCATCCAAGGTGAAGGGACTAATCAGTCAATGGATGAATGACAGCCATGCGGCGGCTTTCGTAACTATGGCCGATACTAACTTTAGACACATCCTTGAGCTTTTGGGAATAGACACTTCTCCGATAACTTTGCTGCCTTATGAACCTTCTAATGACCATGGAGGCCGGAATTTAGGGGGAGTCATCATTGTGAACGCTAATACGCTGAATACAACTGAAATCGATACGGTAGCTTCTGAACGGATCAACCAACTATTTGTGGAGTATTTAACCAAGTCCGGATATCAGGAGAGTAACTGGCTATCTGCAGCCCTATCCGCGTACATCGCGAGTGATAGAAAAGAGAAGCCCGTCCACATATCTGCAAATGGCGGACCGATGGGGAAGACGCTTGAGAATTATATGAATGAACATACGAAGGAAGAAGTTGAGCGAATGCTGCGCATGATGTACAAGATGCTGATGGATAACCCGGACCAACCCCTCCAACTCAATACTATTCTTCGCTAATGGAGGAACTCTAGTTGCTAAGATTTTGGTTGCATTTTAAACTGGTCTGGTCGGGTATGATTGGGGCTTCACTAGCATTTGCTGCGGCACTGGTTCTTATCTCTATTAATCTTGTACCCTTGGGATTCGTGGAGGATGTAGAACAGATTCATTTGACTGGGATATATGAGATAGGGTTCTCCCTGATCGCCATCTTCATCTTCTCCCAATTGTTTGCCGAAGAACTGGAAGAGGGGACTTTCAAGTGGCTGTTCTCACTTCCTGTCCATAGACTGCGATTATGGTTCGAGAGATGGTTGGTCGGGATCATTTTATTGCTCGGATCCTTTTACGGCTCACTCTTGGTCATTCATTTCACGGTTTTTGCAATCCCATGGGACGTATTTACAACAGCGGTGCTTATTCCGTCTTTATGGCTTGGTCATTTAGCGTTATTATCGACGTTGCTTTTCAGAAATGATAAGGCCGGCCTGGCGGTTCCCCTTGTTCATTGGTCGATCGAGAGTATATCTCGGGGTTCCATAACGAAACAGTGGAATTTATTTATGACCACGATCCCTATGGGAGAACATTTAGATGCAAATCGTATGTTGTACATAAGCCTGACCATTGGATTAATAGTATTCAGTTTGATCCTGTTCAACCGCGGATTGAAGGAGGGTTCATGACAGACGAACAATTGCTTGTAGAATTGCGGTTTAAAAGCGAGTCGGCAGTGGAAAGTTTAATCGTACGTTATCATACTCCTATATTTGCTTATTTGTATCGGATGTTGAACTCCAGGGTACTCGCGGAAGACTTGACTCAGGAATGTTTTGTGCGCGTCATAGAGTCGATCCGCAAGCGTCGTTTGCCAGATCAGCTCAAGCCATGGATATACAGGATTGCCGCTAACTTATGTAAGGATTTGTGGCGCAAATCTTCCTATAAGAACGAACAGCTGCAAGAACAAAACGAGCACCTCCAAGAACAGTCCGGCCAGGATTTCAAGTCTGGTGACACGGTAACCTCTATTTTTGAACGGCAAGCAGATCGAGAGAGAGTGATAGGGGCTCTGCTCCAGTTACATCCAGAGAAGCGTAATCTTGTTGTTCTGAGGTTTTACCAGGAATTGAAGCTGGATGAGATCGCGCGTACGTTGGATATTCCGCTTAGTACAGTGAAATCCAGGCTGTACCAAAGTCTCGCCGAGCTTCACAGATTGCTTAATGAAGAAGAACAATCCCAAATGGAACCCTCCAGGAAGGGAGGCAGCTTACGCTCATGACTAACAAAGGCAAAGGAAAATACCATAACAAAACAATAGAGGTCTGGAAGGAACTCGGTGTCCAAACGGGGTCTGAGGAAAGTTTGTCTCAGGACCAGCTTGATGAAGTGACTTATGCTTTAGAGCGGTACACGATTGACACTCCAACGCTGGAGGATTCCCGAAGGCTCATGAATGCTTTATCGGCAGCTCGTAATCATACCATCGAACGCAGTACTAGAAAAAGGGAATTAAGCACTTGGAATCGATTACTCCGAATTATGAGAGTCGTGCGGTCCCAGACCCGATTATTGTCTTTACCTTTCTGGCTAATATCTGCATTTATTATGCTGCTGGGCGGATGGTCGGGTATTTTCGTCAAAGCGAATATGGTGCAGCCCTTAATATTTATCGTGCCAGCCGTGGCGGCTATAGGGGTATGTGCCGCATTTCGTTCCTATGGAACTCCTATGTTTCGTTTGGAACTAAGCTTGCCGATTTCGCCTGCACAGTTGATCTATGGAAGGTTGCTCTTAATCGTCGGTTATAATGTACTTCTGGCGCTTGCAGCATCGTTACTTGTCGATTCATCCATCACGGAGATCGGAATTCTGATCGTGAACTGGCTGATCCCATTAGGTGTATCCAGCCTGGTGGCTTTGACGGCCATGTTGTATATGAAGCTATCTTCCGCCATCATAACCTCCTTGCTAGTGTGGTCTGTGCAACTTCTATTAAATGACAAGCTTGGGGTGTTCTATTTATTCAGCACTCGTTATCAGGACGGGTGGGTATTGAGTAAGATAGTCGGCGGCTCGTTGATCGTGGCGCTTGCCCTGCTCGTACAATGGAAAATTGCTTGTATTCAAAAGGCAGAAGGAGTCTAGAGGATGAGAATTACCCTGGATGGGGCAGTCCTGCGTGCGGGGCAAAGCAAACAGTTAATCGGACCTCTGAATGCTGTGTTAACACGTGGTATGAATGCGGTTATTGGTCTTAATGGTTCTGGCAAAAGTACGCTGCTGCACGCCTTGAGCAGCGCATGCAAGCTTTCGCGGGGCCATATAGACTATGAAAGGGAAGGCGAATTGCTATCTCCTTTTGAGGTCAAGCTCACTATGGGATATGTCCCCCAAGAGATTTCCCTCTACGAGGATATGACCTTGGAATTATATCTGAAATACATTGCAGAGCTCAAATGTATAGAATACGCTGCGATAGCGGACGAAATTGTACGAGTGACTGTATTATTGGGCTTGGAGCAAGCAGGGAAGCGTTCGCTAAGAGAACTGTCCGAAGGTCAGCAGCGCAGAGCGATGATTGCTCAAGCCTTGTTAGGCCGCCCTAGCTTCCTGATTATGGACGAGCCTTACGTGGGGCTGGATCTGGAACAGAGACGATCGATTCACTGTTTTCTTCAAGAATATGCTGAGCATGCGGTCGTTGTAGTCGCCACCCACTTTATCGAAGAGTTTCGAGATGGAGACTATGATCAGATCTTGGTGCTGCCCAACAATTCCTAATATTTCTTGCATCATCGAATCATATGAAGTATCCTAGTACAAATAACTAACGAGGTGTTTCCATGTATATCAACGGATTCCTTCAACTTCAATTTCAACTTCATCATCATCATACGTAAGCGTTTGAACTCGTTCGGTCTTTCCGCGTGTGCAAACGCTTCGGCTGTTTGTACCTGCGAGTTCATATAGGAGCCCAGCAGGTATTTATTATCTGCTGGGCTTTTTGTTGTTCTTAATAAAAGGGAGAGTGGATGGTTATGGACTTGGAAGTGAATCGCAAGGGAGATCGGTTTGTTGCATTTGAAGAGATCAGGGAAGCAGAGATGGAAGAATGCGCAGGTGACATCCCGCTTACACATGCGTTATTGGTTATTACGAGTGGACCTGATGTGCTGCTTGTATTCGACAGATGGAGGGGACAGTGGGAGCTGCCTGGCGGCAAGCGTGAAGTCGGTGAAACCCTCCGGGAATGTGCGGCAAGAGAGCTGGAGGAGGAGTCAGGACAGTCGGTTCAAGAGCTGAAATTCGTAGGTATGATGAAATTTTGCTTAATGCCCGACTCTCGTTGGGAGTGTGGCGCGCTATTCACTGGAGAGGTAACCGCTCGAAGCCGGTTCGAGCCCAATGAGGAAATCGCCGATATTATGTACTGGAACGGAGAGGATGAATTGGAGACGTTGGATGAAATTGATCTGGCTCAAATCCGGTTGGTGCAAGGAAAGAACAGAAAGGTGTAGCCGTAATGCTTGACCGTCGTTTAGTGCTCTAGCTCGGCTAGGCGGAGCTGCTTGTGAACGGGTGAAGCATGGAGCATAATATAGAGGATGAAGAAACGGAGGATGAGAGAGATGAGAGCTGCAACCGCTACAGTATATTCCGCCCAAGGCTGCGCAGACTGCGAGAAAGTAAAGCAGTTCTTAGCGTCAGAAGGTGTTGAATTTGAAGTGAAAGATGTAATGACCGATATGGAGGCACGCGAAGCTGTAGAGAAGCTGGGCTTCCTGGGTATACCGGTGACTGTGATCGGCGATCAGGCCGTAAAAGGGTTCCAGTTGGAGGAGCTCAAGCGGATGATTGGCGAGTAGGCTGCCGACGTCAACAAACAAGACCCGTCCGGATGATTCACCGGACGGGTCTCCTTTTCAAAGCTTCGGTAATACGGTTGGCATTCTCAACAAAGCTGGAGTTAGCCTGATGCCAATAAACAAGAACACCACACCCAGACCGGTTCCCACAAAAGATTGCTGGTAAGGGGTAAAGTCAGGGAATAAAATAGTGAGTACAGATTCATCGTACATCGGGATCCCGAAGCTATCCAATACTAGATACACAGCAGGCGTGAATAGCAAAGCGAAGCCGCAAATAATGAAGGTAATAACCGATGCGAATTGCAGTATACTGATTGGAAGCTTGAAGAGATGGTACACTACGGGCTCGTAGTAAGCTTTTTCCTTAAAAACACGACGCCATTCAATTGGGGGATACTCAGGTGCTTCAATTGTGGTCTGGTCATGGTTGCGAATGATTCGGGATAACATAGCCGTATCGAGCTGATACAAATACTTGGCAGCCCCAAGCGCGAACACATAAATGAAGAAGCCAACGCCGAGCGGCATTAAGCCGATCCCAAGCAGAAGCAGCACAACTGTAACCGTAAAGCTGAATATTCCAAGAGGCATGGCCAACAGCAGGTAGGCCGTCCTTGAGAAGAATAAACTAATGAAACCGGGCTGCAGTTCGTTTTCTCTAGCATTTGTTCTTGTTGCAATCATTATTCCTTACTCCTCCTTGTGCCAATGGATCCCATGTCCATAAGCTTGCTTTTCAATCTTATAAAAGAATCATAGCTCAAACATTCCAAAGTGCATACCGTCCTTGGAACGTCATCCATCCTGGACTTAAGTCGAGGTAGAAAAGACATAATATACAAGTTAAACCCCATACAATATTAACAAAACGGCGGTTACAGTTGAAATTTGCTCTGAATCGCTCCAAACCGGTTATAGGAAGCATTTATAAGCATTCATTATGGAACAGAGAGCGGTTTACTAGCTGCTGCCGTATTATGCGCCGAGTTTCACGGTTTGACTGGCATTTTTGATAGAAGGTATAATGGTTGTCAAAGACATCATTCTGTCTTGTTTCACAATTCCCTGAAGGAGGTGTACCTATCTGCCTTAATGAGGCAATAGGGTGTATTTGGATCCTGACCCCGGATTATTTTTAAATTTAATTTTTATTTTTGTGCTTGTGTTGTTGAACGGTTATTTTGTTGCAGTGGAATTCGCTGTAATTAAAGTACGTGGCAGTAGAATTGAAGCGCTTGCATCAGAAGGTGATGTGAGAGCGAAGGTCGCTCAGAAGATCATTGGCAATCTTAACGCTTATTTATCAGCATGTCAGCTCGGTATTACATTGGCATCACTCGGACTTGGTTGGATTGGGGAACCGCTTGTGGCTGATTTGATCGGCCCTGCACTGACTAGCTTTGGTTTACATCCAACAGTGATTCATACGATTTCCTTTATTATCGCTTTTACCATTATCACTTCTTTGCACATCACGATTGGGGAGCAATACCCCAAAACTTATGCCATTCGCAAGTCGGAGCAAGTAACACTGTGGGGAGCCATTCCGTTAATGGTATTCTACAAGATGATGTACCCGCTTATTTGGTCCTTGAACGGAACTTCTAACTGGATGCTGCGCAAGTCTGGAATCGAGCCGGATGCCGGTCACGAATCCGCGCACAATGAGGAAGAGATCCGGATTCTTATGAAGGAAAGCAACAAAAGTGGTTACATTGACAACACAGAGCTTGCGTTAGTCGACAATATCTTCGAATTTTCCGAAACCAGTGCACGAGAAATCATGATTCCGCGGACCGAAATGGTTTGTTTGTATGGGAATTTTCCTTTTGAAGCGAACAAGGAAATCGCTATAACTGAAATGCATACACGCTATCCAGTATGTGACCCGGACAAAGATAATATCATTGGTTTTATTCATATAAAAGATTTACTCAAAGCTAACGGGCAGCTTGATGATATCAAGGAAATTATGCGGCCGTTGCTAAACGTACCGGAGTCTATGTCCATTAGTGTTTTGCTCAAGAAAATGCAGAAGAAACGCACAGCGATGGCACTGCTGATTGATGAATACGGCGGTACTTCCGGACTTGTCACACTTGAGGATATCCTTGAGGAAATTGTAGGGGAGATTCATGACGAGTTTGACGATGAACGACCTAAGGTTGAGAAAAAGGATGAGCATACGTATTCCATCGATGGAATGCTGCTAATCGAAGAATTCAACGATATGTTCGGCACAGAGATAGAAACGGAAGATTACGATACGATTGGCGGCTGGGTATACTCGCAGATCGAGATGCCTCCCACGAAGAATCAGAAAGTGCCTTTCGGGGATTACATGCTGACTGTGGATGAAGTAGACCATATGCGGATTTCCAGATTGATCGTACGCAAAGTTCCCGGGAAAACGGTAATTGAACAGCAAGTGTCATGAACATCATAGTTATTACAACATCCCAATTCACTGCATAAGTGGTTGGGATTTTTTTGATATATCAGTAGATGTCGATGATTTATACACAGATAGGCTATTCCCGTAAGTTTTCGCGTCTAGATGTACAAAATTTCGACATCTAATCTGAACCAAGAGGCTCCTCATCCAAAGTCGAATAGGAAGGGCAGGGAGGTGGAGCGGAGAAACGAAGTGGTTGCCTTTGTGGTGGGGTTCCTACCTCTTAACATCATAATCAAGGGAACTCTGGCACAACAGCAATCGTAGCCCACCTTCCTGCCCCCCACACGCCTAACTGAACTCAACCACCAAAGACCTACAACCAGGCAACGCCCCTAACCATCTCCGGTTTAGAGTGTTGATATTAGATCATAAGAATCTCCCTAAGATCGGCTTCTGACATGGAGGACAAAGCCTCCTCGCCAGGTTGGATCACTTGGTCGATTAAGTCCTTCTTTTTTTGCTGTAGCTCGTACATCTTCTCTTCCACTGTGCCTTGAGCAAGAAGTCGGATGACCTGCACGACATTCGTTTGTCCAATTCGGTGGGCGCGGTCTGTCGCTTGCTGTTCCACCGCAGGATTCCACCACAGATCGTACAGGATGACGGTGTCTGCTCCGGTCAGGTTCAGTCCCGTACCTCCGGCCTTGAGCGAGATGAGGAATAGATCCTGCTCCCCGTCATTAAACCGCTGACACAGCTCCACGCGTTCGGCAGCAGGAGTCTGACCGTCCAAGTAGAAGCACGTCTCCCCGCGCTGTTCCAGCTCCTTGCGAATAATACCAAGCATGCCGGTGAACTGCGAAAAGAGTAGAATGCGTTTCCCGCTGCTCAGCGCTTCCTCCACGATTTCCATCAGCTGCTCCAGCTTACCTGAATCGCCTTCATAATCATCGACGAACAATGCTGGATGGCAGCATAATTGACGGAGTCTGGTAAGACCGGCAAGAATCTTGATCCGATTTTTCTGGAAGCCCGCTTCGTTTAAGTGTTCAACAGTTTCTTCCCGCAGCTTGGCCAGATAAGCCATATACAGCTTCTTCTGCTCAGCGGTCAGCTCAGAGGTCTGGAGCGTCTCAATCTTATCCGGAAGCTCCTTCAATACATCGCGCTTCATTCGGCGCAAGATGAAGGGTCTCACACGTCTTGCAACGGTCTCCCGAGTAAGATCTTGGAAGACTCGACGGCCTATGAATAACTCAGGGAAAATGGCGTCGAAGATCGACCATAGCTCTTCGAGTGAGTTCTCTACAGGTGTACCGGTTAGGGCGAATCGCTGGGACGCCCGGATTTCCTTGACTGTCTGCGCGGTCAGCGTTGTGTGATTCTTAATGGCCTGAGCTTCATCCAGGATCAAGGTGTGGAACAGTATGGGCTCGTACAAGTCCATATCCCTTCGAAGCAAAGGATAAGAAGTGATGATCACGTCTTGCTCGCTCAATGACTGGATGAGCTCCGAGCGTTCTTGTCTGGCTCCTGCTACAACTTCTGCCCGGAGCGATGGGGCGAATTTGGCGATTTCATTGCGCCAGTTGTAGGTTAGCGATGCAGGGCAGACGATGAGGACAGGAGAGCCGCCAGAACGGATCTGCTCCTTTTCAGATAAGATAAAGGCGATCGCTTGCAGTGTTTTACCGAGTCCCATATCATCAGCCAGAATGCCTCCGAACCTATAGTGGGATAATGTCTTGAGCCACTGGAAGCCATACTTCTGATAATCCCGCAACGTGCCGTCCAACTCGGAAGGAATAGGGAAATCCAGACTATCCGGATTGTTAAGATTGTCGAGCAGCCGACGGAACGATCTCCCTAGCTTCAGGCTGCGAGAGACATCTATGCCGGAGGACAGCAACTGGAAGCCGCGGGCTACGGACAGTGTCATCCGGTCCCCTTTGAGGTCAGACTTGCGAATATCCATATCCTGCATGACCTGGGCCAACTCCTGGAATCCTTCATGCTCCAAAGAAAGGAAAGACCCATCTGGAAGCCTTACATATTTCTTCTTTTCCACCATAGAGCGCAGTACTTGCTTGATATCCTTCTCGTCAATTCCGTTTAGATCAAACTTCACTTCTAACCATCTTGTCTTCTCGTCCCAATCAATGGACACTTTTGGAACGGAAGTGGATGCAGGCATAATAGGTCTGAAGGTTGACGTAGCATAGACATCCATGATTTTCTCGAGTACAGGCAGCGTGTGGTAGAGGAATTCATAGACAGCGTCTTCTTCTTCCAGCCAGAGCCGGATTCCCTCCTTGCGAAATCCAGCATGCTCCAGATAACCAAGGAGCTGCTTCTCTTGAACGGCATCCCTCATTAGAATTCGATTCGTCGTTATGGTCGAATCTATCTCAGGCTCCAAGGGATTAATCGTAACCTCGTCATACGCATACTCAAGCTTCGCGTACAAAGTATCTTCTTCCCGATCCAGATAAAGCTTGCCGCGCAAAGGAACGTCTACGATGCGTTCTGCAATTTGCTTGGAAATATTAACGCTGCTAACTGTCCGTAAGCCTCGAATCAGGGTATTCATGGTCGTTTCCATCTGCTCGGATTCAAAACGGATTTGCTTCGAGGGAGCGTAATGGAGACTGTTCTTAAGCTCTGAGACACGCCTGAGCTGGTCTTCCTTCATCGGATAAAGCTTGCCCTCTGCGAGCACATACCCATACTTCTCCATCACTTCGATCCGATCCAGATTGTCAAAATCCAACTGGTAATAAGAGCTCGCGGGCTTGCTGAGTTCTACACGAAGCGGAAGCTCGTTATTCACAATTTCTACTTTGGAGCTGGAAGCCAACCCGTGCTCGAAGGATACATGGACTTTGTCATTTGTGAGCAGGGGTACAAGCTTGTCCCACATATGCGGCGGCAAATACAACAAACGATCATTGCGCAGAGAGTAGCTTTGCCCGAACTGGTTGCCGAATGCGGTTCGATAAGCGTCTTCATTGCGAACAGTCTCTATCAATACATCCAAGATGGCCATGTCCGTTATTTTAAAAGTGTGTTGGGAGGGATCATAAGTGAAGTTTTTGGCGAAATAGAAGGGTTTCCTCTTATCGTAAGCGTCGAGAAAATCTTTTATTTTCTGCACCACATATACACGTTTGGGACCGAGCTTCATTTCCATCGTCATTAAACCGGCTTGCGTGGAAAAAGTAGTTGCTTTGCAAATAAACTCAACCTCGAGCTGCTGCTTCTCTGCACTTGGAGCAGAAGGTTTGCCGAAAAACTTGGAATCAGCAGGTCCAGCGGCGGTTCTCCCGAATAGTGACAGAACACTATTGGCGAATTGCTTATCTTTGGCGGAGACACCGGAAGTCATTTCATCCGTCAGAGCAGAGAGGTTCGTATTCATGAGTTTGAAGAGGGCAGCAGCAATATGCTTGCAATAGTCCTGGCCGGGATCGTAAGCAGAGCAACTGCAGGTGCCATATATATAACTTTCGCTGTGTAAGTCTACAAAGACGAGGTACTCTTTGCTTCCTTGTACGATGGCTTTAAACATTTTATCTTCCGCCGAGTAAGTAATAGGGCTTACTTTGCGCGAGTTGTAATATTCCATTCCGCGATTCAGGGAAGTTTTCCCGCAGGATTGTTCAATGTCATGGATCGTTATTGGGAAAATGGAGCTCATACCTTACACCTTCTTCGCTAATTATGTCCTACATTATAACACTTTTCCCATGCTATAATGAATGGCAGTTAGCAGTGCAGGAATGATGAAGAGAGGCGGATCAGGAATGAGTGAGGGGAAGGGCAATAAGGCCGCGATTATGAAATGGGATGGTCATACGCACACGAAGTTTTGCAAGCATGGCAACCCGGATGAACTGCATCAATATTTGGATCGAGCTATAGAGCAGGGATTTACCCGATACAGTGTAACCGAACACCCTCCATTACCGAATCGTTACATCGATGACCCGGTGCTGATGCGAGAGCTGGCCATGGATAGCAGTGAGCTTCCAGCGTACATCCAATATGTGAGGGAGTATAAACAGCGCTATGCCGGACGACTTGACGTGAGAGTGGGACTGGAGCTGGATTATCTGGATGGAGCGACTTCATTTACGAATAGCTTCCTTGCGCCTGTGCTCCCGCAGATTGAAGATTTGATCGTTTCGGTTCATTATTTGCCCGGAAAAGGCGGAATGCGCTGCATCGACTACAAGCCTTCTGATTTTGAAGAGAATATTTTGAGCTATTACGGCACGATGGAGCGGGTAGTAGAACAATACTACGATCATGTGGAACGAGCAATTGCCTTTGCCGCAACCCTTCCAGGTGACCGCAGAATCGGACATATTAATCTGATTAAGAAATTTCAGCATGCTCTTCCTGCAATAGATGATGCCCAGATCCGCTCCAGGCTGGAAAAAATTATGCCCATGCTAGTTAGCACAGGAGTCGGACTTGATGTCAATACAGCTGGTTTGCGTGTGGCCACATGCGGGGAAGCTTATGTACCAGCGTGGTACATCAATCAGGCTCTCGGGATGGGTGTGACTTGCGTGTACGGATCGGATTCTCACAAATCGGAACACGTCGGCTTCGGATGGGATTGGCTGGAGAAATGCCAGTGAGAGGCTGCATATAAAAGATGGAACAAGCCGCTTTCCATGAGGAGGCGGCTTCTTCTATGCGTCTAACGGAACATAACCATCATGACAAGTGCTTACTGCATAGGAGTCCCTAACAGTGCCTCCATCTTAAGCAGCAATCGATTCAGATCAACCGGCTTCGTGTCGTAGTCGTTACAACCGGCTTCCAAAGCTTTCTCCCGATCGTTACTCATAGCATGGGCGGTTAGCGCAATTACAGGAATACTAAGTGTTACCGGGTTGGACTTAATCAGCTTTGTTGCCGCCCAACCATCCATAACAGGTAAGCTCATATCCATCAAGATCAAGTCTGGCAGCTGTTCAGAAGCTTTTCGGACACCTTCTTCGCCATCCATCGCAATCTCAATCTCATATCCTTTGCGTTGTAAACGTCTGGATAACATATCGCGATTCATCTCGTTATCTTCCACGATAAGCACTTTAGTCATGGGTAGACTCTCCTTTAGCTGCCTGATCGGTCGGATTGCACGATTAAGCTGTGTACCTCGCGAAGCAGATCATTGGTGGAAGACTGTCCTTTCTCGAAGATATTAGAGACGCGGCCATTCAGCCTGTCCCGATCTTCCCGAGTAATGGTCTTGGCCGTAATCACAACGATCGGTACGGACTGCCACTCTGGATGTTTCTTGAGCTCGGAGACAAATTGAAATCCGTCCATTTCTGGCATCATCAAATCCAGTAGAATCAGCTGCGGAACAGCCGTAGCCAGCTGCTCCAGTGCGATACGGCCATTACCGGCACGACTTACTTCATAGCCTTCACGCTGCAGCATTTTCGTCATCATTTCCGAAGTAGGAAGGTCATCTTCTATGACTAGAACGGAGCCGGCCTCACGATGGGTTACGTATTGATGGATCACAGATAACAGACGGTCTCGTTGAATCGGCTTGACCAAGTATTCAGCTGCGCCAAGCGCATATCCAAGCTTGCGATCGTCTGTGATCGATAGCAGGATGACGGGAATGGCAGCGACCTCTGGATCCGTCTCTTTCTTAAGCGAACCGAGCACACTCCATCCATCCAACCCGGGCATCATGACATCAAGCAGAATAGCATCGGGTTTGTGTTCTCGGGCCAGCTGCAAGCCATCCTTCCCGTTCAAAGCCAACAGGACCGAGTAACGCTCCCTCTGCAGGTGACGCTGCAGCAGCTTGAGCATATCGATATCATCATCAATAATAAGTACGGTGCGTCTAGCGACCCCTTCGTTCATAGGATCATTGGAGACTTCCAATAAATTATCGTTAGGATCGGTCTCTTCTTCCAAATAAGGGAGCCAGACAGTGAAGGTGCTCCCTTTATCCAGTTCACTCTCGACCTGAATGTATCCGCCTAACATGACGGCGAACCGTTGACTAATGGCAAGTCCTAGTCCAGTACCGCCATATTTGCGCGTAGTAGAAAGATCTGCTTGCGTAAACGCTACGAACAGCTTGTCCATTTGCTCTGGACTCATACCAATTCCGCTATCCGTTACTTGGAATCTCAGGCCAGATTTGTCCGATTCGGCGGCTTGCCCAATATCCAATTGAATTCGACCATTCGTAGTGAATTTGGATGCATTGCTTAACAGGTTCAGAATGATTTGACGAAGCTTGGTGACATCCGTCCGGAAGAATCCGGGTATTCCATTGATAACGAACTGATTCCCGTTCTTGTTCATAAGAGGATCCACAGTTGCAGCGACGTCACGCACGAAGCCCTCCAGCTCGCACACTTCCAGATAAATATCCATCTTGCCTGCTTCAATCTTCGATAAGTCGAGAATGTCGTTAATCAGCGAAAGCAGATGTTTACCAGAGGAATGAATTTTTCCCAGGTCCTCGGCAAAAGCAGTCTCACCAATCTCCGTTGCCTCTTCCTCCAGCATTTCACTATAGCCGATGATTGCATTAAGAGGGGTCCTAAGCTCATGGCTCATATTGGCTAAAAATTGACTTTTTATCTTGCTTGCTTCGATCGCTTCATCTCTGGCCTTGATCAGGTCAGCTGTCCGTTCTTTGACCAATTCCTCCAGATTATTGTTAATGTCCTTAAGTTCATTGTTGGCGTAATAAAGCTCTCTCGTTTTTTGCTCCGCGATATCTTCGGCTGCTTTGCGCGCCCGTTTCTCACGCTCTAGCTGCCTGCGCAACAGGCCTAGCTCATCCATAGCCATAGCTTATGCAATCTCCTGTTTCGTCAAGGTGAACTGCGAAGACGTTCCGTCCTGATTGTCCAGATCGTTTCTTTCAACCGTGATGTTCTCGTCAAAATATTTGATAGAGCCGATAATTAATCCTTCAGCAAGATCAGCAAACGGTCTGGAGGAGCGATAAGTCATAACCAACACATTGGGAGCGGGGGCCTCGTAGGAGAAAGCGGGCAGCTCTGCGTCTGGATACAGCTTGCGAACTTCGACATGAATGTACTTGTCGACATTGTTGAGGAAATCTAAGGCACCCTTATTCCGGTCGATAAATTGAGGGTGGCTCGCGGCCAGCTGTCCGAACATATATTCACCGAAAGTGCGGACAAGATCGGTGACAGGTATGCCGGTTTGTTGGGCGAGTTGAATGACAAGACTAATGATCTCCTCATGGGAGTAAGTGCCTAAGGAGGTGTATGCTCCGCCGGAAGGAACTTTAGATGCTTCAATGATGGAATCTGCTATCTGTAATGAAAATTTCTCCTCAACCATTTCCAAAAAAGCCGTAAAAACCATGCCTTTCATACGATTCCTCCTCAAGGATATGTATAGATGAGTGTAAACCATTATTTAGAGTGAATAATAGATAAAAAAGCGTCCGTTACCAACGGGTCGAAGTGGATCTCCCTTTGAGCGCGAATCTCATTAAGAACATCTTCGATACTCCAAGCGGATTTGTAAGGCCTCTCATGAGAGAGAGCGTCAAAAAAATCGGTGATTGCCACTATCCGAGCAAACAAAGGGATTTGCTCCCCCTTAAGCCCTCTCGGGTAGCCGGTGCCATCCCATTTCTCATGATGACACATAGCAATCTCAGCAGCCGCTCGAAGGATGGGAAAAGAGGCATCACCTATAATGCTTGCTCCAATTGACGTGTGGGCTTTCATCCGATCGAATTCATCCGGGCTGAATTTTCCGGGCTTCAGCAGAATCGTATCGGGGATACCGATTTTGCCAATATCGTGAAGCGTTGCAGCAGATTCGATCTGTTGGACTTGTTCTTCTGACAGACCAAGCGCTCTTGCTGTCAAACCTGATAATTTACCGACACGATGCGTATGCTCACCCGTCACATCATCACGGTACTCCGCTGATCGCGCCAGAATACGCAAAATTTCGAACTGCGCTTTCTCAAGCTCTGATGTACGTTCCATCACTTTTTGCTCCAACAATTGATTATGCTGCTGCAGCTGCAGGTGGAGAAAGCGATTTTTCAACAAATTCGTTATACGCAGTACAACTTCACTTCGATCGAAGGGCTTGGTCAAAAAATCGTTAGCCCCTTCGCGCAAGGCGCGTTTCTTGGCTTCTGGAGTTACATCCGCTGTTAAGACTAATACAGGTAAGTAATCATCCTCGGGCACCTTCTGTATAATTTGAGCCAGGGCGGCAAATCCATCGATTACGGGCATATGAAGATCTAGCAGTACTATATCGGGCTTCGTCTGATCAAACATCGTTTCGAATAAAGTCGGGTCCGTAGTACTCGTGAGGTTGACAAATCCGGCTCTTTTCAAAATCCGCTCCAACAGCTCGACATTGTACAATTGATCGTCCATGATGAAGATCGAAGCGGACTTAAGCCAATGTTGTTCCATCCTGTGACACCTCGTTTTGCACCGTGTTCTTAAGAGAATAGGTCTTAAGTAATAATTCAACGAATAAAGGGATAAATCCTTCCTTAAAATGAGATGTTTTACCAAGCGGAAAAGGGAAAAAGGCGCTTTTTACCCCATTTGTATTTACCTGGCGTGTCATTTCGTATAAGCTTAGAAGCGACGAGGCCGATAGCGGCGGTACAGATACCGGAGAAATTTATAGGATAAAGAGAGTGGTGTAGATGCTTAGCGGAGGATTGGTGGCTTTAAGAGCCATATTGGATCAATTAAAGCCGTCTGAACGAAAAGTCGCTGAATACATTCTGGAGAATCCGAAGGAGATCGTAAAGTACTCGGTGCAAAAGCTGGCTGAGCTGAGCGGTGTCTCTGAAGCGACTATTATTAGGCTGTCGAAGACGCTGAATATGACAGGTTATCAAGACCTGAAGCTGCGGGTAGCGGGTGATCTGACTTCGAATGTACCGACTGGCACATATGAAGAGATTAAGATGGGCGGCTCTGTAGATTCGATCATGCAGGCAGTCAGCAACAATAACAAACAATCCATTCAAGATACTTTAACGGTTTTGTCGTCGGATGAGGTGGAAAAGGCAGCGATCGCTCTGTCCGGCGCACGCAAAATTGACATCTACGGTGTTGGAGCATCTGCTGTTATTGCCGAGGATATTTATCAGAAATTCAGTCGGATCAATTGGTGGTGTCGAGCATATTCGGATTACCACAGCCAACTTACTTCTGCAGGGAGCTTGACGGATAAGGATGTAGCGATTGGAATCTCTTATTCAGGTCAAACCGAGGACATCATTCAATCTTTATCGGAAGCCAAAAAGCAGGGTGCGACTATTATTACACTGACGAAGTTCGGCTCTTCACCAGTAGCGGAGCTCGGGGATATCCGGTTATTCACAAGCTCGGTGGAACAAAGCATTCGAAGCGGGGCGATGGCCTCACGAATAGCCCAGTTGAATGTGGTCGACATTCTGTTCATCACCATTGCCAGCCGTCAGCATGAGAAGGTAATCCCGTTACTTGAGAAGACGAGACTTGCGGTTAGTCGGACTAAGCGAAACTAGGGGAGACTCAGTCAGTCGCCGGTAAGGGGAGAAAGATCTCGAATTGGAGATGTTCAGCATAACTGAAGATCGTAATGAGGGAGGTGCTGTCCTCTATTATTCTTTTTGTATCTGAAAAGGGTACAAAATCGAGAATAGGGGAAAGCAGTTCCCTTATTTGTGTCTATGACATCTCCAACAAAATCGATGCGTCAAGAGTGGGGTTTTTGTGGGAATCAAGTGGGTATGGTATAGTTTGTAAGATAAAGTGTGAGATAAACGGAGGTGGCCGAATGGCTACAGATTTTGTAAGATTAGGTGTTCGCAAGGAGTTACAGCTCAAATTAAAGGAATTCGGGGTGTCGGAACCGACGCCAATTCAAGAACAAGCTATTCCGCTATTACTGGCTGGTAAAGATATGATCGCGCAGGCACAGACTGGTACGGGGAAAACACTTGCCTTCCTGCTTCCGATCCTTGAACGGATAGAGCCGAACAGGCCGTTTCTGCAGGCGCTTATAATAACGCCTACTCGTGAATTGGCTTTGCAAATTACGAAGGAGTTAGAGCGGCTGTCCAGTGTAGTGGGAGCGAGGGTGTTATCCGCTTACGGCGGTCAAGATCTGGACAGGCAGATCAAGAAGCTCGAAGGGGTTACGCATATTATCGTCGGAACTCCAGGGAGATTGCTGGATCATGTGAACAGAGGGTCGATCGAGCTGTCTGGAGTGAAGTACCTCGTATTGGACGAGGCGGATGAAATTATGCGGATGGGTTTTCTCGATGATACCGATACCCTTATGTCGCAAACATACGAGAAGCGCCAAACGATGTTGTTCTCGGCTACGATGCCATCACAGGTTAGGGCATTGGCAACCCGATACATGATTGCGCCGGAAGAAGTCAAGATCAAGAGCAAGCATGTGACGCTCGACGAGATTAGACAATCGATTATTGAAACGAACGAGGCGGACAAGCCGGAAACGTTGATTCGTTTGTTGGAGCTTCATAAGCCCTTTCTGGCTATCGTGTTCTGCAGAACGAAGAAAGGCGCAGCGAGCTTGAACCGCAAGCTGCAGGAGCAAAATATTAATGCAGATGAGCTGCACGGAGATTTGTCCCAGGCTAAGAGGGAATTTATTCTCAAGCGGTTCCGTGAAGCGAAGCTTCAAGTGCTAGTGGCTACAGATGTAGCTGCCAGAGGTCTCGATATTGAGGGTGTTACCCATATATATAATTATGACCTCCCGAATGATACGGAGAGCTATATCCATCGAATCGGCCGAACAGGCCGTGCAGGAGAGACAGGGGTGGCCATATTGTTCGCGACCCCGCGAGATCGGATCAGGGTGCTGCAGCTCGAG
>FWWL01001959.1_pt1 | contig 45705 bp, 41 predicted proteins | sample 2228331 | NCBI WGS metagenome assembly FWWL01 (sample SAMEA103939775, study PRJEB20133) | metagenome | reverse complement strand
AGGAATCAGTGGATCTGACTATTACGAATCTTGGTGACAGGAGAGTAATGATCGAGGGCAGTACGAATATTACTCTGACCCTTTTCTGCAGCAGATGTCTGAAGGAATTAACCTATCCGATGGACATTACTTTCCAGAGAGAAGTGGATTTTAATCTTTCAGAGGAAGAACGTGCAGAAGGTCTGGACGAAACAAATTATATTATTGGATACAATCTGGATGTGGACTCATTAATTTATGGTGAAATTTTAATCGATTTTCCCATGAAGCTGTTATGCAGTGAGGATTGCAAAGGACTTTGCAAGAAGTGCGGAACCAACCTGAATGAGAACACATGTGACTGTGATACAGCAGTTTTAGATCCCAGAATGTCAGTAATCCGAGATATTTTTAAGAATTTTAAGGAGGTGTGACAAAATGTCAATTTGTCCGAAGGGAAAACATTCTAAGGCAAGAAGAGATAGCCGTAGAGCTAACTGGAAAATGACTGCTCCTAACTTAGTAAAGTGCAGTAAGTGTGGCGAGCTCATGGTTCCTCATAGAGTATGTAAGGCTTGTGGTTCTTACAACAAGAAGGAAATCATTTCTGCTGAATAATTATAGTAAAATCAAGGCTTTCCGAGATAATCGGAAAGCCTTTTTTCATGGGTTTACAATAGTTTTTAACCATTTGCTATTAACCGCTTATCAGATGAGTCAGTAGGTGAGTCACATACGGCTCCAGGTTATCCTCTTGCAGCAGAAAGTCTGTATGGATCTCTAGGAAGGTTAACTTATCATTGTGATTGATTTTGAAGTAAGGGGTGATCAGAAGTTCATACTGGGGGGCAAAGATACCCTTCTTCTTCGTATAACAGTTGGAGGGCTTAGCCTTCACCCGGTAGTCCTTTTCTACAAAGTGGGCGACACTTTTATGGATTGCACAATCCTCTGCAGGAAGGTAATAATAATCTTTATAATTATCATAGAAGTATTTTAGCTCTCCTTCGTAAACCCGTACTGTAATAAGGGCGGTGTTCTCGAAGGCAACCAGATGGACCAGATCATTTCCGTAACTAATACTAACCGGAAGATTAGCAGATATTTCAAAGCGGATGCTGAGAATATCATCATTAACGCCGGCTTGTAGAATGCGGATTGGCTTCTCGAACAGATCGATATAAGATAGGATAGGGCTTATGAGCAGTAAACCTTGGATATCATCAGCATTATGAAGTAGTAACTGGCGGAGTAGGATATCGGCTTCGGAGGTTGTTGGCAGCTCCGTGATTGAATTGCGAGTTTTCCATAGATTCTCGTAATGTCTTTTACCGATATAGCTCTGGTACACCTGAATTAGATCCCCACCATCAAAGGTATCCTGGCGGCGGATATTCAAGAAAACTTCCAATGATTTGAGCTTAAAGCTGCTAAGTTTGAAAATCTTCTTATAAGGCTGCAGCTTCTTATAGATATCGAAGCTGGTGACCTGATCAAAGGAATAATCAAGGTTTAGAACCGCGATTTTCCGTTGAAGATAAGGGATGTCAAAGCCGTTACCATTATAATGAAGCAGTACATCATAATTCTTAAGAAATTCAAAAAAGGAAGTAATCAGTAGAGATTCTTCTTTGATACCCTCGGAAAACCATTGGATGAGGCGGAAGGAGCTGTCTTTGTAATAGGAACAACCAATCAGGTATAAATAGGTAGATTCAGCTGCAAATCCGGTAGTCTCTATATCAAAAAACGCAATTCTGCTAAGATCATAATCTTTATCAAAGGGATATCCCGGCATCTGATTCAGTGCATATTCTTTGGTAATCAATTCAACTCCTCCTCTCCAGATATAATGATATTTTATCATATTTTCCATGGTAAGAAAAGGTGGGATCAGATGAGATTGGGGAAAATATGTATGAAATATAAGCTTTGATTCGGTAGACAACCTGTTGGATTGTATCATTATGAAAAAAGATACTGAATTTTCTAATTTGATATGCTATAGTGTAATCAATGTGGTAAAATTATCAAAAGTTATTTGAAGTAGGAGAATCGAGTTATGTGGAGTCTTTTATTATTTGGGGAAGAATTATATTATTTATTTTACATATTCGTTCTATATAGTGTATGTGGCTGGATCTATGAAAGTCTACTGGTGTCAGTACAGAAAAAAAGTCTGGTAAACAGAGGATTTTTAAATGGACCCATAATACCGATCTATGGATGTGGTGCTATGGTAGTCTACCTCATCTTATGGGATTATCGGAACCACTTAGGGTTGGTGTTTCTGGGAGGCCTATTACTGGCAACAGCTCTTGAATACATTACTTCTTTGATTATGGAAATGGTATTCCATACGAGATGGTGGGATTATAGCGCACATCCATTAAATATCAAAGGTAGAATAAGCCTGTTTGTATCTCTTTTTTGGGGGCTGCTTTCTATCTTGATGATTGTGGTTTTTCAGCCGGGAATTAATAGCATCATTGACAGAATTCCAAGAAGAGCAGGTGAAATCACTGGTTATATCATTATTTCGATTATTATGATTGATTTTGTGACAACGGTGGTATCTACTGTCAAATTCGATATAGTTCTGGCAAAACTGAATACATTGCGTGATGATATGACAGAATATGTGGGTACGACAAAAATTTATGAAACTGGGGAAGAATTGTTTGCTAAGTTTTCTGATTTAAGGATGTTTGAACTATTTTCAGATATCAGATCTAATTTCGAGGAGTGGATTCACAGCCCGAAGACAATACCGCATATCAGTAAGACTGAGCTTAGTAAAATTAAACCTGAGCTGGAAGCTAAGATGAAGGAGTTCTTCAGCCGTTATCAGAATATCCACACTCAGAAATCACATATCCGTTTGCTTAGAGCGTTTCCGACCATGAAAGTAGGAAAACGAGAAGCCGCTCTTAAAGATTTACGGGAAAAGATAAATAGGAAGGGTGTACTTGACTTGGGTAAGGACTTGAAGGAAGAAGTGACCGGAACAATCAAAGGAAACTTAAGCGGATTTTTAAAGGCTACCCTGGTAGGCCTTCTGGTTATAGCGCAGTTTGTTCTGCTACTATATCTGTCCTATCTACTCCAAGGCTATACAATCTACTTATATACCGGTATTCAGGTACTAAGTATCATCATTGTCATAGGTTTGATCAACGACAGCCGCAATACTTCTTATAAAATCAGTTGGATCTGCATTATCGCCGCACTTCCGATAACCGGTCATATTATGTTCGTGTTGTGGGGTAACCGTCGAAGAAGTAAGTTAGACCGGCAAATTCTACAAAAGCTTCAGCGCGGGGCGACCTTCCTCGAATTTAATCCGGAGGTTACAAAGAAGTTTGAGGAAAAGTATCCTACGAAGAGTCGAATGACAAAATATCTGGAATATAATACGTTTCCTCTCTATAAGAACAATAAAGTGGAATATTACCCCATGGGTGAGGATGTCTTTGCAGCAATATTCCAGGAGATTGATAAGGCACAGAATTTCATTCTATTAAATTTCTTTATTGTAGGAGAAGGCATTCTGTGGGATAAGATGCATTCCCATCTGCAACAGAAGATTAAGGATGGCGTTAAAATTATGTTTCTCTATGATGATTTCGGAGGAATGCTACGTACACATTCTAATTTTAAGAAGAACCTTGAAAATGAGGGGATAGAAGTCAGAGTCTTCAACCCGATCTATAAATATACAGATAAATTGTACATGAATTACCGCTCTCACCAGAAAATTATCGTGATTGACGGTAATATCGGTTTTACCGGCGGTGTGAATCTGGCAGATGAATATGTGAATTTGGTACAACGGTTTGGAACCTGGAAGGATAATGCAGTAAAGGTGGAAGGTGATGCAGTATGGGGACTCACGGTTACATTCCTTCAGATGTGGGAGGTTTCGGGTATCGGAGCTCCAATGGATTATCATCCTTTCCGTCCAACGAAACAATTTGAAGAAAATGATATCTATTGCCAGGTGGTTTCCGATGGACCTGCCAATAATCCAAGAAATCCTATGGAGAATATCTATAAGCAGATGATATATTATGCGAAGAAGGTATTGTACATTACTACGCCGTACCTTATAATTGAAGATGATATGAGGGATGCTTTAATCACAGCTGCGGTTAGCGGTATCGATGTCCGAATCATTACACCATTTATACCGGATAAAAAGAACGTTAAGCTTCTTACGAATTATAATTACGGGAGGCTGCTGGAGGCAGGCGTCCGTATCTTCGAATACACACCGGGTTTTATCCATGCTAAGACGATTATCACAGAAGATTCAGCGATTGTCGGAACGGTTAACATGGACTATCGAAGCTTTCACCTTCATTATGAATGTGGGGTATGGATTTGCCATAAGGATACGGTCCATATCATAAAGGAGGATCTGCTGAAGACTATGGAGCAGTGCCACGAGGTCACCTATGAGGAGTGGAAAAGCCGTCCATTTTTAATAAAGGTTTATCAGATGATATTGAATGTGTTTTCAACCTTGATGTAGGGTGTCGTTGGCTGTTACTGGCCAGCGCATACCTTACTCGGGAACAAGAAAAGGAGTTTTCTATGTATACAAATATATGTAAGCATTGTCATAAGGTCTTTAACTCCAGATTTAAAACTTATGCATGTGAGGATTGTAAGAAGATTGATAGTGACCATTTTGATGATATTGAAGCTTATTTGAAAGAATATCCGAACAGTAATGCGTTACAGATATCGGAAGCACTTGGTATTACAGCATATGAGGTCCTAAATTATCTGAAGGAAGGAAGACTCAATATTTCCAGGGGTCGTTTTGAGCATCTTCCGGATTAGTATAAACGACTTTTCTGTTGAAGGTTTCTGAGAATATAGAATTGGTTACTATAAAGTTACATATTAGGGCATTTTGAACAGCCTCGATGAAGGCAGTATGGGGGATAGCATGATTGGTTATCTTAAAGGGGAATTAGAAGAAATAAAAGAGAGTTACGTGGTGCTTGAGGTTAATAATATAGGCTATGAGGTTCATTTGCCGTCGTCTGCAATTATGGAGTTGCCCTCCAGAGGCAGTACGATAAAGCTATACACCTATATGCATGTCAGAGAAGATGCCATAGGGCTCTTTGGGTTTCTGACCAGAGATGATCTTGAGATGTTCAAGTTACTCATTACAGTTAATGGGATTGGTCCGAAAGGTGCGCTCGGAATTCTCTCCGCTATCTCAGCGGATGATATCCGGTTTGCAGTTCTCGCGGAGGATGTGAAAGCAATTGCCAAGGCTCCCGGTATCGGTACGAAAACCGCTAGTAAGCTGATCCTAGATTTAAAGGATAAATTTAAGCTTGAAACCGCTTTTGAACAACGGTTAATGAATCAGGAAGAGAAACGGACAGGGTCCGGAATCTTCGGTAAGAGAGAAGAGGCAATTCAGGCTCTTACGGTACTTGGTTATTCTGGCACGGATGCACTTAAGATTGTTAATCAGATTGATATCACGGAAGACATGACTTCGGAAGAGATCCTTAAGCTGTGTCTGAAGCGAATGTAAAATAATATATATTTATTGGAGAATGCAATGGGGAAACGTGTGATAACTACGGAATTAACAGAAGAAGATAAAAGGTTGGAGGGCTCCCTGCGTCCTCAGCTTCTGGGAGATTATATCGGGCAGGTAAAAGTTAAGGAAAATCTTAAGGTATATATAGAGGCAGCAAAACAGCGTAAGGAAACATTAGATCACGTATTGTTCTTTGGACCTCCGGGTCTTGGTAAGACTACGTTGGCAGGAATTATTGCGAATGAGATGGGTGTAAATATCAAGATTACCTCCGGACCGGCCATAGAGAAACCCGGTGAGATGGCAGCCATTTTGAATAATCTTCAGGAAGGTGATGTGCTTTTTGTCGATGAGATTCATCGTTTGAACCGTCAGGTAGAAGAGCTATTATACCCTGCGATGGAGGATTATGTTATCGATATCATCATCGGAAAAGGCTCTGCTGCGAAGTCAATCCGTTTGGATCTTCCCCACTTTACCTTAGTAGGTGCTACTACAAGAGCCGGAATGCTGACACCTCCACTCAGAGACCGTTTTGGAGTGGTAAACCGGTTGGACTTCTATACCATAGAAGAGCTGAAGCAGATCATTATAAGATCAGCAGAGGTATTTCAGGTGGAAATTGATGAGGCTGGTGCTGTTGAGCTTGCACGCCGTTCCAGGGGTACGCCGAGACTTGCGAACCGATTACTAAAACGTGTCCGAGATTTCGCACAGGTGAAATATGATGGCAGAATTACCAAAGAGGTTGCCGGCTTTGCCCTCGATTTACTCGAGGTGGACAAGCTTGGTTTGGACCATATTGATAGGGAAATTCTCGTAACAATGATTGAGAAGTTTGGTGGCGGACCGGTAGGGATAGAAGCTATTGCTACTACAATCGGGGAAGATGTGGGTACGATTGAGGAAGTTTATGAACCTTTTCTGGTTCAGAACGGTTTAATTTTACGCACACCCAGAGGAAGAGTTGCTTCAGAAATGGCATATCGGCATATCGGGCTGTGATAAATGTTTCGCTTGTCAATAAAATTCACATAAGTTATAATATTTATGGCAGGATGTAGGAATTTGCATGGTTTCTAAAGAATAATGGGGGGCAGACAACATGAACAAGTATCACGATATTGAAGTTATTATTAATAACAAGAGATATACCTTGAGTGGATACGAAAGCGAAGAATACTTACAGAAAATTGCTTCCTATATTAATAGTAAGCACGTAGAGTTCCGCAACAAGGATGCTTATAAATTTTTGGATACCGATTTAAAAAATATACTGATGCAGATTAATATCGCAGACGATTATTATAAAACCAGGGACAGAATAAAAGAGATCGAGAAGGATAATGAGACAAAGAGTAACGAAATTTTTGATCTCAAGCATGAAGTGATTTCAACACAGACCAAATTAGATTCGACCCTGAAAGAAGTGGAAGAATTGAAGAAAGAGCTTTATGAGGCTCAGAAGAATATTGTCCGTCTGGAAACCGAATTAAGCGATTATAAGAAGAGATAATGAAGCACCAGATAAGGCTGTCCAAAATAGTGATGCATCATACCGGAGAAGCTTCGGTAGCTGTATCCTTCGTATGGATAGCCTTTTTTAATTGATATACGCCATCAGTAGGCGGGATAGGGAGAAATTATGAATCGTAAGATTGAGATATTGGCACCGGCTGGTTCCTATGAAAGCATGAAGGCAGCCATGAATGCCGGCTGTGATGCTGTATACATCGGAGGTAACAGTTTTGGCGCAAGGGCTTATGCAAATAATCTGGAGGAGGAAACCTTACTTCGGGCAATCGATGAAGCTCACATCAGGAATAAACAACTTTATCTTACCGTAAATACCTTATTAAAGGAGAAGGAACATACCGGTGAACTTTATACCTTCCTGGAGAAATTCTACCGTCAAGGCTTGGATGCGGTAATCGTTCAGGATGTCGGAGTTCTTCACTTTATTCATAAATATTTTCCTGAACTTCCGATTCATGCAAGTACCCAGATGACCCTGACCATGGCTCAAGGCGCTAATCTGTTGAAGGATTATGGTGTTACCCGTCTGGTAACGTCAAGAGAGCTGAACTTAAAGGAGATTAGGACGATCCGTGAGAATACAGAGCTGGAGATAGAGACCTTTGTGCATGGAGCCTTGTGCTATTGCTATTCCGGCCAATGCCTGATGAGCAGTATGATCGGCGGCAGAAGCGGTAACCGCGGAAGATGCGCGCAGCCTTGCCGCATGCCATACCAGTTTTATTCAGATGGGGAGAGACTTTCCACTGAACAGGATAAATATCTATTAAGTCCAAAAGATATCAATACTATTACGATAATACCGGAACTGGTTGAGGCAGGAATTGATTCCTTCAAGATCGAGGGAAGGATGAAACGTCCGGAATATGCGGCGGCAGTTGCACACACTTATCGCAAGTATGTGGACCTTTACTTAGAATCTGGCAAAGAGGAATACAATAAATTCTTAAAGAGCAGAGAATTTGAACAGGATATGCTGGTTCTACAGGATGTTTATAGCCGTGGAGGATTTTCTGAAGGGTATGGTAAATCCTATAACGGTAAGAAGATGATGTCTTTAAGCCGTCCGAACCACAGTGGAGTCTTTGTTGGAGAAGTGAAGGAGATCAAGGGAAGTCAGGTTGGCATTCTTCTGAAACAGAACATTAATGCCCAGGACATTCTTGAAATCAGACACAAGGATGAGGATGGTTATGAATTTACTGTAAAAGATCCACATAATCCAGGGGATATACTCCGGACGAATGTGGGTAGAAGGCCAGAACGTACTGAGAAGGATGGTAAAAATCTTGGAGATAGAGGTAAACGATACTCCGAGCCACAGATCCGGATCGGAGATCTGGTTTACCGAACTAAGAACAATGCATTATTACAGTATCTTGAGGAAGAGTATCTAATTAAAGATAAGAAACTGGGTATCAGGGGTTTGTTGCGGGCAAGATTAGAGGAAAAACTCTCACTCACCGTAACCGTTGGTACCTGTAAAGTCACTGCATACCAGGAGCTTGTTCAAGCAGCCATGAAGCATCCAATGACGAAGGAGAAGCTTGCTGCGCCGATTGAGAAGACAGGAGATACACTGTATTATTTTGAGGAATTACAGGTAGAGGTAGATGACAATATCTTTGTTCCGGTAGCCTGGCTCAATGAGATCCGCAGGGATGCCATCAGTCTTCTGCAGGAAGCGGTGATTAACCAATACAAGCGATCAATTATTCCTACGGATGTAGGAACTTCAGAAGGACCAGGAACTGCAGAAGGACCAGGAACCGTAGAAGAAGCAGAAACTACAGAAGAAACAGAAACTACTGAAGTACAAGGTGGGCAGAAACTGGAAGTAGTTGTTGCGCCGAACAGCCGGAAGCAGGTTAATAAAATCGGTATTGTCGTTTCTGTTCAGACTTCAGAACAATTTCAGGTTGTATTGAATATGCAAGAGATTTCAGCGATTTATGCTGATTATGATACTTTTATGGTTTATGAATTGATGGTGATGGCACAAGATGCGAAGGAGAATGGGAAAGCCTTTTATCTATCCCTTCCTCACATCTGCAGGTATGCGACATACGAAAGATTAAATAAGGATTTCTATGAAATAATAGTGAAAGATGAAGTAACTGGGTTTCTTGTGAAGAATTTTGAAGAAATTGCATTACTCCAGTCGTTAATAAAGGAAGAAACGCAGGAAAAAGAGATTATCTTGAATTATAATATGTATACTTATAATAAAGAGGCAAAGGTCTTCTGGACGGAGAAGGGAATTACACATTTTACCGCACCTGTGGAGTTGAATTATCAGGAGCTGAAGCTTCTTGGAATAGAAGACAGCGATATGATCGTGTATGGATTCCTTCCACTCATGGTGTCAGCCCAATGTCTGTTTGAAAGTACCCAAGGTTGTAGAAGGTGTAAAACTGAGGGAGCAGTTAATGTGAAAGAAGCTGATTACTCCGGCAATATGGTTGACCGTCTGGAAAAAAGCTTCTATGTGCAGACTAATTGTAGAGATTGCTATAATATTATCTATAATGGTCAGACTCTCGCGTTGCATAAACAAGCAGAGGAAATATCAATTCTGAAGCCACGTAATATCCGTATGGATTTTACAAAAGAGACATCCACCCAGACGGAGCAGATAATCAAGGTATTCGTAGATAGATTTTTCTATGATAAAAAGATTGTGGGTGAGTTGTCGGATTATACGACTGGGCATTTCAAACGGGGTGTTGAATAAATTGAACAGGCAGGTGATAAGTTGAATTTAATCGTAGAGTTAATTAAATATCTGATGATATTGCTGTTAGGAATATACACCTATTATAGCTTTACCGTATTCCGCTTTAAGAATAAGAAGAAGCAGGGAGAAATTTATACAATTCTTACGGTTAACATTTTTATCCTGCATTTTATCGGGAATGCAACACTGTTGTTACAGATACAGAGTATGAAGCTGGTATATCTGTATGCCGGTGAGGTCCTATTATTCGTGCTGGTGTTATCCTTCTACCGGATATTTTATCCCAAGCTTTCCAGGCTATTGATGCGGAATATGCTGATGTTGCTTGCTGTCAGTTTCATCGTTATGACCAGGTTGAATTTTGATATGGCAATGAAACAGGTAATCATTGTCGGGTGTTCCTTCGTTCTGTGTATGTTTGTTCCATATGTTTTACGGTCCTATGGATGGCTAAGCCGGTTTGGCTGGTTTTACGGAATCGGTGGTATCTTGTTCCTGCTGGTGGTGTTTGTAATAGGTACAACGAGACGTGGTGCTACGAATTGGCTGGATATCGGTGGCTTCAGCCTTCAACCGTCAGAGATTGTTAAGCTTTTATTTGTACTCAGTGTAGCATCCTTGTTCCGGGTAAGGACGGATTTTAAACGAATTATCCTTGTCTCGGCAATGGCAGCTGTACTTGTAATGATGCTAGTATTACAGAAGGATTTGGGTGGAGCGCTCATTTTCTTTGTTACCTATATCTTTATGCTATATACGGCTACCGCTAAGCCTCTATATCTATTTGCAGGTCTCGTCAGCGGAAGCTTTGCTGCTTATATCGCTTATCAGCTATTCTACCATGTACAGGTACGAGTGCTAGCATGGCAGAATCCCTTTCATTATATTGATAAAGAAGGATATCAGATAACTCAATCTTTATTCGCCATCGGTACCGGCGGCTGGTTCGGAATGGGCTTAAACCGCGGGCTTCCGACGGATATCCCTGTGGTGGAGAGTGATTTTATCTTCTCAGCCATATCAGAAGAACTGGGTGGATTATTTGCGATCTGTGTCGTATTGATTTTCATTAGCTGTTTTGTAATGTTTATAAATATTGCTCTTGAGAAGGAAGCTTCCTTTTACCGACTCAGTGCAATAGGATTTGCAGTCATGTTTGCATTTCAGGTATTCCTATCCATCGGTGGTGTAACTAAGTTCATTCCCTCTACCGGGGTGACCCTGCCCCTTGTCAGTCAGGGAGGAAGCTCTGTATTCACTACCATTCTTATGTTCATGATAATCCAAGGAATCTATATGAGGGAAAATGCTCAGCATAAGGATGCCGAGTATGCCGCTGCAAAAACTACAGAAGAATCAGGGATGGAGGGCAGACTATGACTCTTTTTGTACACAAAGATCCTAAGAAACCCATTTTCAATATTATATATATATTTTTGGGCTTATTTGTTTTGATGATGGGGTATTTTACTTATTTTCAGATATTTAAGAGTAACGAAGTGATCAATAGTACTTATAACAAACGCCAGGAGGTGCTGGCGCAGCGCGTGATACGCGGTAGCATCCTGTCCGCTGACGGGGAAATACTTGCACAATCCATCGTTGATGAGGAAGGCAAGGAAACCAGAGAATATCCTTTTGGAGATGTATTTGCGCATGTAGTAGGAAGATTTGCAAAAGGCAAAACCGGAATCGAGGAAACGGAAAACATCCGTCTGCTAACCTCGAATATCAATTCCTTCGAAGTGATGTATTCTGACCTAGTTGGGGAAAAAAGTCCGGGAGACAATGTTATTACTACCATAGATTCCGAACTTCAACAGGTAGCTTATGATGCACTTGGTAAGAATAAAGGAGCGGTAGTGGTTCTTGAGCCAACCACAGGTAAGATTCTGGCGATGGTATCCAAGCCGTCCTATGATCCGAATGCAATCGATTTAATCTGGGACGATTTAATCGCAGCAGAGGAAGAGAGTAATGACAACATATCTCCTCTTGTAAATCGGGCAACACAGGGGTTATATTCACCGGGTTCTACCTTTAAGATACTGACTGCGTTGGAATTCATCCGCGAGAATATTACCTATAAGGATTATGAATATGACTGTGACGGAAGTATGAAATATGAAGACATGACCATCCATTGTTATAATAACAAAGCCCATGGAGATGAGGATCTTCCTGTCTCTTTTGCGAAATCCTGCAATACCTCTTTTGCTACCATCGGAAAAGATCTTAAGCTAGGCGGCTTCTATGAACTTTGTGAAACATTCTTCTTTAACAAAGCATTACCTATTACCATGGCAAGCAATCCTAGCAGTTTCACATTACAAAAAGGGATATCCGGGGTGGAAGAAGCGATGCAGACGGCCATCGGACAGGGATTTACCTTGATTACACCGCTCCATAATGCAATGCTTGCAGCGACGGTAGCGAATGCTGGTGTAATGATGAAACCATATGTAGTGGACCGTGTAGAGAATGCAGAGGGTGGAACGGTAAAGCAGTATTCTTCTCAAAAGATAGCAAAACCTATGACAGAGATGGAAGCAGACTATATTGGTGAAATGATGCGACTTGTCGTAACCGAGGGTACTGGAAAGAAACTGAAAGGTTTAGAGGTCGAAGTAGCAGGAAAGACTGGATCCGCTGATCATGGGGAAGGAGAACCGGCTCATGCTTGGTTCGTTGGATATGCACCTTATGAAAATCCTGAAATTGCAGTAAGTGTCATCGTTGAGAGTGTAGGTACCGGAAGTGATTATGCAGTACCGATTGCTAAGAAGGTAATCGAAGCATATTTTAAGAAAGATTAAGCGACTATTACTGTTGATATTTGTCAGAAAAGAAAAGTATATAAGGGGATATGGCTTATTCCTAGAAGGGATTTCACCATATTCTCTGTTTATTTTCTCTGTTAAAATAGTTATTTTGATGATAATATCTATCCGCTTTGTTAATTTTCAATAATATTGGGTTGAAAACTTGGTCATTGTGATGTATACTTTTATCAGATAACGAGGTTACACCAAAGGCAGGAGGAATTGCTATGGTAGAAGCAACGAGCTGTGGTGGTGTAGTGATATTCAGAGGAAAGATTTTATTACTGTATAAAAATTATAAGAATAAATATGAAGGGTGGGTGCTACCGAAAGGGACTGTTGAAGAAGGTGAAGAATATAAAGAAACCGCCATACGTGAGGTATTGGAGGAAGCGGGAACGAATGCTTCCATAATCAAGTATATCGGTAAAAGTCAATATTCTTTTAGCACGCCACAGAATACAGTATTAAAGGATGTTCATTGGTATTTAATGATGTCTGATAGCTATTACAGTAAACCACAACGAGAAGAATTTTTTATGGACTCTGGTTATTATAAGTTTCATGAAGCATACCATATGCTTAAATTTGCTAATGAAAAGCAGATTTTAGAACGGGCATATAATGAATATGTGGATTTGAAGAAGAGTAATCTATGGGGTAATAAGAAATATTTCTAACCACAAACTGACAAAGGGCTGTTCCTGGGAACAGCTCTTTTTATGCTATTGTAATCCTAAAACTTATAAGCTACTATTCTGGCATATTGCAGAACCGAAGCTTAAATTATTAATCTCTTTTATAGAATCATATTAGATGTGAATAAAATTCTTTGTCGAAAAATTTTTTTGTAATACCCATGGCTTTTTACAAAATATGCAGACTTCTTGTCCTATAATGAAAACGTAATAAGCTCATTTTATTTAAGAAAGGAGGGATTATTATGACAGAGGAGAATAGTTGCTTAGATTCTGAAGAGATGAAGGAAGTATGTGATGCGCCTGAAACCGCAATGCCGGACCTTGATACCGTTGATGAGCCATGTGATATGCCAGATGCTAATGAATAATGTACATACCAATAACGATCTGAATTTTTTAATGTCAGTATCATTATAATTAACCATTCAACTTGTAAAAGCTATAAGACAGGCTTGAATACTCCATTAGAAGACTTTATTCAAACAATAAAGATTAATACTATCTAGAAGGTATGAAAAACAATACCTTTTTAAACGATTGTAATCATAAAATAATAAAGCTGCTGTCCCTATATAGTCCGGGACAGCAGCTTTTAATTTAATAAGCTTTAATCATCTTATCGGATGATGGCAGATGACACAATTGTAAAATTTAGTATATCATTTTAAACATGCTGTAATTAGAAAAATGTATAAAAAATTAGTAAATTGTGATATAATGGAAAAAATAATGTTAGATATTAACTATGCTCATTATGCAATTGGGTTAATCAAATTGGCGATACTAGTATGGCGGTTAGTAAGAAAGAAAATCACGAAATCTTAATAAATTTGTAACTAAGTCGCTAACAGTTTTTTATGCTATGTTAGGTGGAATAGTGTTTGGAGGAAAGAATGGAAGAAAAAGAGATAAGAGAGATTTGCATGGCAAATCAATTACATTGTAATAAAATTACCAAGGCTATTGGTAGTTTCGATAAGGAATTGTTTATTATTGATGATAACTATTTGATACGAACATCAAAGCAATCAATGAAAGATGAACAAAATAAAATTAATCGTATAAAGGATTTGAAACATGTACCTAAAATAGTACATGCATCTGACCAAAGCAGTACAAATTGTAACATATATTACCTTATTCTTGAGTATATACAAGGCAGTGAACTATTTACAGATTATATAAATCTACAGAATCAAGATATTGATGATATAGGAGTTGAGATCGCTAATTTTCTATTTGATCTTCATAATATAAAAGGGGAAAAATATGATATTGGTCATTATGTGCCAATCATACCTGGTTACGATAAATCGTGGAGATCAGGACATGAAATATATTGGGATGATATATATCTAGGACTTAAAAATATCCAATTGTCAGATGATCTACGACAAGTATTGGAATTAAGTAATGAATATATAAACACGAATATTTCAAGTTTGGATTTTGAGAACGGTCCGTCTTTATTACATAATGATTTTCATTTTAAAAATATAATCATACAAAATAATACTTTTTCAGGTGTAATTGACTGGGAGTGTTCACAGTATGGAGAAGCTGACTTTGATCTCATACATTTATTACACTGGTGCTTATTTCCTCCATCCAAAGAGGTAGATATGACGCAATTGTTTAACACTATATTTCTTTTATATAGGAAGAAAAATAGTATACCAATGATTGAAAAAAGATTAACTATTTATTTGTTAGAACATGATTTTATTCAAATATTGTGGAGCCAAGGAAAAAGGGCCGATGAATACCTTCCAAGAATTAAGTGGTGGGTAAGAAGCTTGGATGAATATATTCAAAATCTATTGAAAAACGAGGTGTTTTAGTTCGTGTTTTTCTCAATAGCGAAAAGATTGCAATGTATTATTTGAAGGAAATTGCCACGTGGCAACAACCCCATTCCACATAGGCTTGCAGGATAACAACAGGGCATCCTTGTATGCGGGAATAAAGGAAGCCATACTAAGGCATGGAGGGCATCACAAGGTTGATTATGTTTTTCAATTGTATATGGGGAGGAAGTTGTTATTTTAACTCGTACCGAATAAAATCTTTCTGACGGAGGTATTAAAGATGAAGTGGAAAATGAAAGTTTCAATTATTGTACTTGTCGTATTGGTGATGTCCTTCCAAACTGATTGTAACAAATCAGAAAACACAAGCGGTAACACCAATTCAGTGAACGCTATAACAACCGTAAGTAACACCCCAACCGAAGCTCTGCCCACTGAACCCCCTATAGTGCCAACAAGTTCACCATCAGAGCAGCAATCGGATACATCACCGGCAGGTAATGATACGAAAGAGATAGATATATCTCTTAAGCCATATGATGATATAAGAGCTATATTTGATAGAGAAATGATATTTGATGAAAATGCATATAGGTCGGATGATATTTTTACGTTTACTTTTAACGAAGGTACAGTTTTAAAGGGTAACGAAAAACTGCAGGATGAAATTATGAATAACGGAAAAAATCCCGGGCTTGGCATCAGAAAACTGCACGAAGAAGGTATTACAGGTAAGGGCATTAATGTTGCGATTATTGACCAGAATCTTTTGCTGCATCATCCTGAATTTGATGGTAAAATAGCGGAATATTATGATACAGGTTGTTTACAGGGAGATAAGAACGGATCAATGCACGCTCCAGCGGTTACAAGTATTTTGGTCGGTAACACAATCGGCGTTGCCCCGGACGCAATGGTTTATTTCGCTGCTGCGCCATCATGGAATGGTGATAGTGAGTTCTATGCCAAAGGACTTTATTGGATTATTGAAGAAAATAAAAAACTTCCCGAAGGTGAAAAAATTCGTGTTGTATCAGTTTCAGCAGCTCCTTCAGGGGAGGGTTCTCCATTTACAAAGAATTTGAATCTGTGGGATGAAGCTGTTCTTGCGGCGCAAGACGAAGGAATTCTGGTATTAGATTGCCGTAATGGTGAAGAAACTGGTATTATAGCTCCGGCATTTTATAATCCGGAGAATCCCGATAATGTATCAATGTGTACCGGAGGATTTCCAACTTCAACATATGTAATACCATCTTCCTATATAGCCGTGCCGACGTCATATAGAACAGTTGCCGAAGAATACACGGATGGTTCACCTTCCTATCAATATACAGGGCAGGGGGGTCTAAGTTGGGGAATACCTTATGCTGCAGGAGTATTGGCGCTGGGTTGGCAGGTTAACCCGACTTTAGACAATGACCAGATAGTTCAAATCCTCTTTGAGACCTGCACCATAGCGAATGATGGAAGCAATATCATAAATCCAACAGCATTCATCGATGCCATAGAATATACCAACAATCATTGAGTTAGGAGATTGGTTATTAACTTTTATTTTCATTAAAAAAGGGGGCAAACTATGCTTGATAAAACATTACCATATTACAATATTATAATGAAAAGAAATAAAGGATCTATAGTTCCTAAGGTATATTTACCGGAAGGATATGTATTTAAATTATATACCAAGGGTGATGAAAAAAGCTGGGCTGATATAATGGTTTCAGTTGGAGAATTTGACTCTTATAAAGAAGCGTTAGAGTGTTTTCAGAAGGATTACTTACCCTATCAAGAGGAAGTACTTCGAAGAACTCTTTTTATTGAGGCAGTAGATGGAGAAAAGATTGGAACATTAACGAACTGGTGGAATTATACCCAAGGTAGAAGGGATCCATCGATCCATTGGGTTGGAGTAAAACCGGAGTATCAAGGGCTTGGGCTAGGAAAAGCACTTGTGTTTGAAGGAATGAGGCGAATGATTGAGATGGAGGGAGATAGAGACTATTTTCTTCACACTCAGACATGGAGCTATAAAGCAATTACAATATACCTTAAGGCAGGATATGATTTTATAAAGGAGGAGACATTTTGTGATTATTCTAATGATTATGATAAGGCATTAGAAACTATCAAAGATAAAATTTCGTTTTGATTCATTGATTATTGTCCCTGTGAATTACTGCATGACAATATTAATATGAGCAGGGCTCTGTAGCTTTATTGTTGTATTTTATATACTAGGGAGGAAAATATATGTTTAGATCAATACTTCAAATCTATGTTAAGGGAAGTGAAGAGGCTTTTGAGTTTTATAAAAGGGCATTTGATGCCAGTATAGGCTTTCAGGACATAGACGAAAATGGCGTAGTCATACATAGAGAGCTTGATGTATGCGGACAAGCCATCGCTGTTGGTGAAGCTCATAATAATACTCGTGCGGGTGGCGATAAAAGGATTACAGGAAATACCATGCAATTTTGCATTCAATTTGAAGTCGGACAAGAGGATAGGGTGCGTAAGGCATATGAAACCCTGTTTGACGGTAGCGAAATCATAGTACCTTATGGTGAATTATTTTTCAGCTCATGCGGAGTAGAACTGATTGATAAATACGGCATTTGGTGGTGCCTATTTGTATAGGTAATAGAGCGCAGGCATTGCCTGCGCTCTATTTACATATTACCAATTTTAAGATTCAGATGAAATATCTGTGATTATCTTACTTATTTGATCGTTATATCATACGATACCGTATGGCAACCGTATCTATGGTCAGTTTCGCTTTTCCTGCTTTTACGCCAGTAATTTTACCGCTTTTTATCGTGAATATCTTCGTATTAGACGATTTGAAGGATGGGTTTTTATTGTTATGAATTAATTTATTTAAAAAATACAAAATAAGAAATATATGTTATAATCTATATACGATTTTACTGTAGGCTTGGGAAACCAATATAGATAAGACAGTTGGATATAGGTATTGCTTCTGATTCATTCGTCAATACATAGATCATTATAGCAAAAAAAATCCCTAGAACTTATTTTACTAGGTTCTAAGGACTTTCATGGTACTGCGGATGGAGGGACTCGAACCCTCACACACTCACATGTGGCAGATTTTGAGTCTGCTGCGTCTGCCATTCCGCCACATCCGCATTTCGTGACGAGGTTTATTCTAACACATATAATTTTATATTTCAAGTATGAAAATAAAAATCAAGAAGAAAATAACTTCGACTGTATAAGGGAGTTGTAAAGCATGACATGCATTAAAGCACAGGCGATGATTACGCCATTTATCAATAGTAAATTGACCATCAAGGAACTGGACGAGTTTCTTAATCATATTGACTCCTGCTCGAATTGCATGGAGGAGCTTGAGGTATACTATGCCCTTCTGACGGCGATGAAACAATTGGATGAGGATAAGAATCTGTCAAGTAATTATAGTATGGAGCTTTCTGAAAAATTGGAGAAATCGAGAGAGAAAGTGATCCATGCCAAATATACATATTACCGCAAAAAAGTAATGCTGATTCTGACCATGATTTTTCTGGCAATTTTATTTAGTTTAAGTTATGCTAAGAAGAGCATGCAGGAGGAAGGAAATGTTAAGGAAAGTGAATTCCATATCCGCATATTGTTCCGCGAACCTAGGAATGAATATCTTGAGTATCAATTACAGAAGTATATGCTAGATCACCGAACAGAACAGGGAATTAAACAGGGATCAGAACAGGGAATTGATCAGATTCCGCCAAATTAGATAACTATAATTATATTATTAAACAAGATACAGGACATCGCTGTAGGATAGCTCAAATAAACTTCAGATGGAAGGAGGTTTCACCAGATTAAGGAATTAGATCAGGTGAACGATTTTATGGATAAGAAGATAGTTTTAATTGATGGACATAGTATATTGAACCGAGCATTTTACGGAATGCCGGAAATGACTACCTCAAAGGGAGAGCACACGAATGCTGTCCTAGGATTTATTAATATCATGTTTAAGATTCTGGAGGAAGAAAAGCCGGATTATCTATCCGTAGCCTTTGATGTGCACCATCCGACCTTCCGCCATGAGATGTATGAAGCGTATAAAGGTACGCGAAAGGGGATGCCTGAGGAGTTAAAAGAACAGGTGCCCATGATGAAAGAGCTCTTAAAAGCTATGAAGATCAAGATACTCGAGAAACCGGGTTATGAAGCTGATGATATCCTCGGTACTTTGGCGACACAGGCAGAGAAAGAAGGAAATCAAGTATCCTTGGTATCCGGTGACAGAGATTTATTACAATTGGCCAGTGAGAAAATTAAGATCAGAATTCCGAAGACAAAACGGACAGGCACTGAGATAGAAGACTATTATGCAAAAGATGTAATAGAAAAATATAATGTAACCCCTACGCAGTTCATTGACCTGAAGGGTCTGATGGGGGATGCCTCTGACAATATCCCCGGAGTTCCCGGAGTTGGTGAAAAGACCGCTAGCAAGCTGATCGAGACCTATCATTCTATTGAGAATATGTATGAACACATTGATGAGATGCCTGCGAATAAGACGACAGCTACTTTGAAGGATAACCATGAGATTGCAATTCTTTCAAAGAAGCTTGCTACCATCTGTACAGATTGCGATCTGGAATTTAAGATGGAAGATGCAGTCTTAAATAATTTTTATAACGAAGAAGTCTATATGATATTTAAACGTTTGGAGTTCAAGAGATTATTGTCCAGATTCCAGAAGGAGGAGGTAAGTCATTCCACCGGAATGGAAGGCCGGTTCTTCCTGGTAGATGATTTCGGAAAAGCAGATCTGGTGTTTGAACAGATGGGAGAAAAGGGTGCCCATCCGGTAGGCTTGCAGATGATCTATGAAGACGGAAGACTTCTTGGTGTATCTCTATGTAAAGACGAAGAGAATGTCAGTTTCATCAAATGTGGTGGGTTTATAACTCAGGAATATCTGAGTGATAAGGCTGGGAAATTAGCGAAGGAGAGTTACCTTCTTTCGGTCATTAGTCTGAAGGAACAGCTGCCCTACCTTCCGGTGAATGAGAAGGATAATGTCTTTGATGCAGCAATTGCTGCTTATTTATTAAATCCCTTGACGGATACCTATCATTACGATGATATCGCAAGAGATTATCTTGCCTTAACCGTACCCTCGAGAGAAGACCTCTTGGGAAAAGGCTCTCTATCTGTAGCGATGGCAGAGAAGGAAGAGGTATTCTTACAGTATGCCTGCTATAGTGCTTATATTGCGTTCCGTGCAGCAGAACGTCTCCGTGAGCTGTTGTTCCGAGCAGGAATGCAACTACTATTTGAAACAATCGAGATGCCTCTGATTTATACCTTATATGATATGGAGGTCAGAGGGATCCGTGTTAATAAAGAAGCTCTGAAGGAATATGGTGATAATCTTCAGGTAGGTATTGATAAACTGGAAAAGGATATCTATCATCTGGTCGGCGAGGAGTTTAATATCAATTCTCCAAAACAACTCGGTGTAATCCTGTTTGAAAAGCTGCGGCTGCCCTTTGGCAAGAAAACAAAGACCGGATACTCAACCTCAGCAGATATCTTGGAGAAGCTTCAGTCGGAGCATCCGGCAGTTAAGATGATACTTGAATACCGGCAGCTAACCAAACTGAAATCTACTTATGCGGATGGTTTAGCTGTATATATTAAGGACGACAAAAGGATTCACGGGCGTTTCCATCAGACGATCGCTGCAACTGGCAGAATCAGCAGTACGGACCCGAATCTACAGAATATTCCCATCCGTATGGAGCTTGGAAGACAGATCCGTAAAGTATTTATACCGGAGGAAGGCTATGTATTCTTGGATGCGGATTATTCCCAGATTGAGCTACGTGTACTTGCCCATATGTCAGGAGACGAACGTCTCATCAATGCATACCGGGAAGCGAAGGATATTCATAGGATAACAGCATCCGAAGTATTCCATGTTCCCTTTGAAGAAGTAACCTCTACACAGAGAAGCAACGCAAAAGCAGTTAACTTCGGTATTGTATATGGTATTAGCTCCTTTGGACTTGGACAGGATCTGAACATTACTAGAAAAGAAGCAGAACGCTATATTGATAAATATTTTGAGACTTATCCGGGAGTTAAGTCCTATCTGGATCATCTGGTAGCCGATGCTAAGGAGACCGGATATTGCACCACTTTATTCGGACGCAGAAGACCAATTCCTGAACTTGCGAATAGCAATTTTATGATGAGACAGTTTGGTGAACGTGTTGCAATGAACTCACCGATTCAGGGAACCGCTGCGGATATCATTAAGATAGCTATGATTAAGGTGAATGAAAGGCTGAAGGAGGAACAGTTTAAATCCAGGCTAATTCTCCAAATACATGATGAACTATTGGTTGAAGCCCACAAGGATGAGATAGAGCAGGTATCGAAGATCATGGTTGAAGAAATGCAAGGAGCGGCGGAACTATCCATTGTGCTAGAGGCAGAAGTGAAAGAAGGTAAGAACTGGTTCGAAGCAAAATAATTTATTTCAATAACACGAAATGTAAATATAAATGATATGCTAGACTCAGGAATGGAGACATATATGGAATTTAATGAATTGTTACTAGTGGCAGAGGCTACTCTGAATTCCAGACAGCTATCGGAGAACTCCTATGCCGGTTCAGTAGCGGCTGTGCTGGTAACCGACCAAGGCAATGTGTATAAAGGGGTCTGCATTGATACACCTTGTTCCATGGGCTTTTGCGCGGAACATGCTGCCATAGCAGCGATGATAACTGCCGGAGAGAGCAGGATTGATAAAATTGTTGCCGTATGTGATGGAGTTGGGATCGTTCCACCCTGTGGTAGGTGCCGTGAGTTCATGAATCAGATTAATAAAGATAATTTGAAGGCTCAAATCATGCTGAAGGATAAGACGGTAACACTCAATGATTTATTACCGGAGAGATGGGAATAAGGAGCATGTAAAATGAAAGTAATTGGACTGACTGGTGGGATTGGCAGTGGAAAATCCCTGGTCGCAAAAATATTAAAAGAGAAGTATGGTGCCTATATCCTTGAGACTGATCGGATTGCAAAAGAACAGATGGAACCGGGTGGTGTAAGTTATCAGGAGGTCATTGATTATATTGGAAGAGAGATTGTAGTGGAGGATGGATCCATTGATCGAGGCAAACTTGCCAAGATCATCTTCGAGGATAAAGAAAAACGACTTAAGATTAATGAGATAACCCATCCAAAAGTTCTCACTGAGGTTCAGAATGAAATCGAGTCTATGAGGAAGAAGGGTAATGTTCCCTACCTTCTTATCGAGACAGCGCTTATGATTGAAGCTCGGTATGAATTCACTTGTGATGAGATCTGGTATGTATACGCCCCTGAAGAGGAGCGGAGAAACCGCCTAAAAAAGGAACGTTATTATTCTGATGAGAAGATAGATTCTATCTTTGAAAACCAGAATAAGGAGGAAGCCTTCCGAAAAGCATTTTCAAAAGTAATTGAGAATGTAGGGGATAAAAAGCTGATAGAAGAACAGGTAGATAAGATGATAAGTGAGTTAAGAGATAAGAGGTAACTATGGCAGGAGTAGAGTATCATCCGTGACGTTGGTGATGGGTATTCCATTATCTACATTCAGGATATTCTGGTTAACCCAGAATATCAGAGGATGGGTGTAGGCAGCAGATTATTATTAGAGATACTCGATTACTATAAGGATGTCTATCAGAAGGTATTGCTCACAGATAATCAACCGGATACGGTAGCCTTCTATCAAAAGATGGGATACAGAAGATGTGATGATTACGGATGTACAGCGTTTGTAATGTATCATTTGAATGATTGATATAATGATGGGTGCCTAAAATTTTTTAGGCACCCTTTAAGTAGCTATTAAGTATTTATTTAGTAGCTATTAAGCTTAAGCCTTTATTAGGTAGCCATTAAGCAGCTATTTGACAGCTATTTCTGTGCAATTATGTTGCGGAATCCTTGCTGATCGCCAGAATAACGATAACCACGATAGCGTTCCCTGATACGAATAATCCTGTCAGTAGCCATAATCCTGAAAAATGAAGAGAATTAATTAAGATACTGCAAAAAATAGCTGCGGTCAACGCCCCGATCTGTAATAACAGCGAACTGAGAGAAAGAAAACTAGCTCTGAGGTTACCCGGTATCATTTGGTTGATTATCGCATTCTCTGCAACATTAACACTTCCCAAAAGTAAGTAAACCCCGGTATAACCCAAGACGAAGCCAGCAATCTTCTGTTGAAATGAAAATATAATAATCATTATGCCAAATATGATACGACTCAGACAGATAACCAACCACCAATGATTCTTGTACACGGCTAATATTTTACCGATAACTATATTACCTAGAGTTACAGCCATAAAACCAAAGAAAGAAATGACGCCTAACAGCCAGGTGTTCTTATCAGATACAGTCAATTCCTTAAAAGCCGGCTGCCAATAGGTTTCAATCGTATTGAGAAGAAATCCGGTAAAAAAGATACCAGCTAATATCAGCCAGAGCCTTAATGGGATCAGCTTTCTCATTCGTACTTCTTTATTCGTCTCTCTTGTCTGCTTTATCTCAAGGATACGTGACTTCAAATCAAGGGTCTTATTTTCATGCATTTCTTTTATATAGAAGAAGCAGAGAAGAGATACGAATAGGGTAATTGTTATGCGAAACAGGATATTGAGATTATATGTATTACTGACAGAGGCTATCATACCGCCGATGATACTTCCTAAGGAAAGAGCAACCCCTTCCAGTACTGCCATGGCGGTAGATACTTTTGAAATCACGTCATTACCGTTCTTCCGAATTGCTTCATCAATAATCAATGCATCTAAACTTCCTGAAGAAAATGCTCTTCCTAAGCCGTTCATCATCATAGCAGCAGCTAGCCAGATCAAGTTTGATGACATTAGGAGCAGAAGGAATGAAAGCAAATTAAAACCACAGGATAACAGAAAGATAGCTTTTCTTCCGAACAAATCAGCACATATCCCACTAGGCAATTCAAACAACAGTACGGTTCCCGAGTAGATAGCGAGTAACATAGCAAGGGATGTAAGAGTTGCTCCCCTCTCCAACAATATAAGATTTAACACCGGTATCATTAAGCCTAAGGAAAACAAGTTAAGCGATATCATTATTTTATGAATATTATTCACAGGGATCATCCTTTGCATTATATAGGATCATTGCATATTCCCATGGTGCTGAATTGAAGCTTGGTGTAGAGTGCTGTTCAATATAGTTAGTAATCATCTTAAGTAGTTCTTCCGACTCGGTTTTCTGAAGATGAACCACACCTGTTAACACATCACCCCATTGATTGGAAAGACCCTGACCGTTATTGGACTGTTGCTCCTTCCTTAATTTTGCTTTTTTCTTAAAACCATCAAATACACTTGATACAGCATCCTGGAGAATAACAGCCCGTTGATGATCCGTATCATCTGTTCGGTCCGTGCCTACTTGTACTATTACCGCAGGAGCCTTATAGTAGCTAGCGGTAATTCCATTGATGATTTTCTGGTGATCCAGTTCAATAAGTTCCAAGGACATTAGCTTTTTGATATGATATTGGACACTGGATGGTGAGATCGTAAGTTTATCTGCAAGCATCTTAGGGGTCATCGGAGTCAGACTGATGCTCAGCAGGCGCAGTAATTGCTGACGGACCGGATTCATGTAAATTTTTAAATCTTCCTTGGTGTTTAATTTTATTGTTTTTATAAGTACAACCTCCTGTTGGAATATGATTTTTTTGACATTACATAAATTATATCATTACATAATGTGTAACGTCAAGGCCGATTTTATTTATCATAACACTTTCAGAACCAACGCTTACGTAATATAATATCAGTATAGTTTTTCTTGACAAAATATTCGAAATGAGGGATACTCATTTAGATATCGAATTTGATTTTTTTATGAGAGTGGGAAAAGATATGAAATTATGCAGTATTGCAAGCGGCAGCAGTGGAAATTGTGTCTATGTCGGTAGCCAGAATACGAATCTTTTAGTGGATGCCGGTGTTAGTGCAAAACGTATAGAATATGGACTAAGCGATATTGACATCATACCTAATACGATTCAAGGAATCCTAATTACTCATGAGCATTCGGACCATATCTCAGGTCTTGGAATATTAGCTCGAAAATACCATATCCCGATTTATGCAACCTATGAGACAGCAAGAGCTCTCCAACAGATTAAGAGTCTTGGAAACGTGCCTCTTGAATTATATAATTATGTAACCCCAAATGAAACATTTTTCATCAATGATATCTGTGTAGAGCCCTTTTCTACATCACATGATGCCTCCAATCCGGTCTGTTATACGATGCAGTCGGAAGGACATAAGATTGGAGTAGCCACCGACTTAGGCAAATATGATGATTATATTGTATCAAAGCTTGAAGGATCGGATGTGCTTTATATTGAGGCTAATCATGACGTGAATATGTTGATGGTCGGAAAATATCCTTATTATCTGAAGCAAAGAATCTTAGGCGACAGAGGGCATCTATCCAATGATACTTCTGCCGATTTAATCAGCAAGCTGATACATCCCAAATTACAGCATATTGCATTAGCGCATCTTAGTAAGGAAAATAATTATGAAGAGCTCGCATATGAGACTGTCTGCTGTGAGCTTATGAGCCGAGGCAGTAATTACTCAGCTAAGCGCATCAGTGTAGCACATAGAGACCGACCGTCACAGATGGTTACTATATAGTGGAGCATAAAGGAGGCATTTCGTATGAAAAAAACCGTTATAACCGTAGTAGGTAAGGATACAGTAGGCATTATCGCCAGGGTTTGTACCTATCTGGCTGATAACAGAATTAATATTCTGGATATTTCCCAGACAATTGTACAAGGCTTTTTTAATATGATGATGATTGTTGATATGACAGATGCACCGAAGGATTTCGAGCTGATTTCAGAGGAATTGGAGCAAACTGGTAAAGAAATCGGTGTTATTATAAAGACCCAACGCGAAGATATTTTCGATAAAATGCACAGAATATAGGTAAGAATGCAGCTCGGAATTCGAAAGAAGAAGGAAGAGTTTTGTTCTTCAATCATAAAATGAATTCCTTAGGAAATTCATTTTTTCTTTTGGTATGTAAAGCATTCACTTATGAGACTTTTCTAAGTTTTAAGTCGTTTCAGAGCGGCGGAATGGAGACGAAGTATGATAAATATAAATGAAGTCATCGAAACGAATAAGATGATTGAACAGGAAAACCTTGATGTTAGAACAATTACTCTTGGAATCAGCTTATTAGACTGTGCTGATCCTGATCTTGATGAACTGAACCGTAAAATCTACGATAAGATTACCAGGGTGGCTAAGGACCTTGTAGCAACTGGTAATAAAATTCAAAGAGAGTATGGAATACCAATTGTAAATAAAAGAATTTCTGTTACTCCGATTTCTCTGGTTGGAGCAGCTGCCTGTAAGACAGAAGAGGATTATGTAACCATAGCGGAGACACTGGATAAAGCAGCAACAACCGTCGGAGTTAATTTTATTGGTGGTTATTCGGCGTTAGTAAGCAAGGCAATGACAGCTAGTGACAAACTGCTGATTCAATCAATCCCAATGGCTCTCAGCAAGACCTTACGTGTCTGTAGCTCAGTTAATGTAGGTTCTACCAAGACCGGCATCGATATGAATGCAGTTAAGCTTCTCGGTGAGATTATCTTAAAAACAGCAGAACACACCAAAGAGAAGGATTCCATCGGATGTGCAAAGTTAGTTGTATTCTGTAATGCTCCGGATGATAATCCATTCATGGCAGGAGCCTTCCATGGAGTAACGGAAGGTGATGCGGTTATTAATGTTGGCGTCAGTGGCCCAGGTGTTGTGAAGAAAGCGCTGGAGAGTGTCCGTGGTGCTGATTTTGAGACTCTTTGTGAAACAATCAAGAAAACAGCCTTTAAGATAACCAGGGTAGGACAATTAGTTGCACAGGAAGCATCCAGATTATTAGACATACCCTTTGGTATCATAGATTTATCACTTGCTCCGACTCCGGCAGTAGGTGACAGTGTTGCTGAGATCCTTCAAGAGATTGGTCTTGAATACGTAGGTGCACCGGGAACTACAGCTGCATTAGCTTTACTAAATGATCAGGTAAAAAAGGGCGGAGTCATGGCTTCCTCCTATGTGGGTGGTTTAAGTGGAGCGTTTATTCCGGTGAGCGAAGACCAAGGTATGATTGATGCCATAGAAGCCGGTGCATTAACCATAGAAAAACTCGAAGCTATGACCTGTGTTTGCTCCGTTGGACTTGATATGATTGCTATTCCTGGTAATACGAAAGCAACGACAATCTCCGGTATCATTGCCGATGAGATGGCAATCGGTATGATTAACCAGAAAACCACCGCGGTGCGTATCATTCCGGTAATCGGCAAGAGTATTGGTGATCGTGTGGAATTTGGCGGATTATTAGGTTACGCTCCGGTTATGAAGGTTAATCAGTTCAGTTGTGAGAAATTCATAAACAGAGGCGGAAGAATTCCTGCTCCGATTCATAGTTTTAAAAATTAAAAATTAGCAATAATAAACTTAGTAACAAATAAATTACTTGAACCGATTTAGGGATCTTATCGTCTAATGATAGGAAAAGTCATTAATCAAGATCATGGCATTCGGTTCTTTCATGAGTTAGCGAAATATCATAAAAATAACTTAGAAGAAAGGTGTGTGTTATGATGGATAATAACCTAAAACAGGTGGATTATAAGAATATATTTAAATATTTCAGTGAGATTTCTGAGATACCGAGAGGTTCAGGAAATGAGAAGGAAATTAGTGAATATCTGGTATCCTTTGCAAAGGCACATAATCTGGAGTATACTCAGGACGAGGCTAATAATGTAATTATGATAAAGCCAGCAACTCCGGGATATGAAAATGAGCCAGCAATCATTCTTCAGGGACATATGGACATGGTTTGCGAGAAACTAGGAGACTATACCCATGATTTCTTAAAGGACGGTATTAAGCTGGTAGTTAAGGGTGATTATCTTCATGCAGATGGCACTACGTTAGGCGCAGATAATGGCATTGCATTAGCTTATATACAAGCTCTGTTCTCAGACGAAACCTTAAATCATCCAAGATTAGAAGCAATTATTACGACGGATGAAGAAGTGGGAATGCATGGAGCAAAGGCTCTTAATCTTTCTCATTTACAAGGAAAATATATGATAAATCTGGATTCGGAAGAGGAAGGTTATCTCCTTTGCAGCTGCGCCGGTGGTTTAACCGGAACCAGCACGCTCCCAATCAAAAGGGTATCCGGCTTCGGTAAGAAAGTAAAGATCAGCATAGGTGGTCTGCAGGGCGGACACTCCGGAGTTGATATCGGAAAAAACAGGACCAATGTAACAAAGCTATTGGGCAGACTTTTATTTGACTTAAGAGAAATCAATTCTTTTGGTTTAATTCATATGCTTGGAGGATTCAAGGATAATGTAATCCCCCGGGAGGCGACAGCAGAAATTTTGGTTTCTGCAGAAGATATAGAAGGATTATCAGAGGAGTTAAGGAATGTTACTAATAGTATTACTGAGATAATGACAAAGTATCAGCAGGAACTGTTGGGTAGCGAACCGGAGTTGAATTTTCAGATAGAAGATCTGGGGGATGACGATTTTGAGGTAATCCATCCACTTTCATTTGAAAAAATGTTATTTATGCTTATTCACATGCCCAACGGTGTCCAGGTAATGAGCTCTAATATCGAAGGCTTGGTAGAAAGCTCACTGAATATGGGCATCTTTAAGACGGAAGCTGATCGAGTGGAACTTTATACCTCAGTTAGAAGCTCTATCAGCAATTACAAGTATTTCCTAAGTAATAAGTTGAATTATATAACCGGATTTTTAGGTGGTGAATATGTGGTTCGCTGGGAATATCCTGCGTGGGAATTTAAGAAGGATTCCTTCCTTCGTGAGCATTTTCAGAAGTTGCACCGAGAGCTATACGGCAAGGATATGAAGGTAGAGGCAATACATGCAGGTTTAGAATGCGGATTAATCTCTGAGAAACTGCCCGGTATTGATATCGTATCCATAGGTCCGGATATAACGGGTGTTCATACGGTTGAGGAGAAGGTAAATATCTCATCTACCATACGCGTTTATCAGTTCATGGAGAGAATTATTAGTGAAAAAATGGGAAGTAGGTAAATTTTAACACTTCTCTGACACATTTACATGGTAATTAGTTTATAACGGCTTTGTAGAAAGTCATGCAATTAGGAGATGAAAAGATGGATAAGGATAATATGAATTCTGAGTTTGACTTTAACAGCGTGGAATTCAGTGCTAATTTTTATAAGCATATTGAAAAAGCTTTTGGGGACATAGAAACCCCGGCGAAAGAAGAGGCCGGGGTTTCTATGGTTGCGATAAATGAAGCGTTTGCGATACCTGAGGAAGCATCAATGACCAGGGAACATACAGAAGAGAAGGTAAAAACAGAGGATAATTCAAACATCACTAGACAGCAGTTGGAAGAAGAAAGTACAGCTGCAACCGTTCCGGTGCAGGAACTGGAAGTGGAAGATATTGATGATGAATTATACCATATTAATTCCTCGTTAGCCCAACAGATCTGTGTGGAAATGGACCATATTGGTGCAGAACAAAAAGCTCAGAAGAAAAAATGGCTTTTTAAAATTCATAGCACTATCGCGCTCTCAATCCTTTGTCTGATCGGTTTCGGATTTTTCTTGGGCTTTACAAAACCCGGTAATAATCTTCTGTTAGGAATGGGCATTAATCTGGGTGGTACGATTTGGGCTTCCCTGACCGGTAATTTTGATGATAAATCGGATGTTACTGGGGATATCGACTATGTAGAGGAAGAAGATCTGGAAGCAAAGGGAGAAGAGATTGATCCTAGCACAATTGTATGGCCGAACCTTTCAGGAGAAGGAAGAAAAGAAGAAGGTGTATTTAACATCCTTCTGCTAGGTGAAGAAGCCATCGGATCCGGTGATGGGAGAGGCCGTACCGATGTAATTGTGATTGCTACGTTAAATACAAATACAAAGAAAATTCTTCTTACCTCCCTGATGAGGGATACTCTAGTTCAGATTCCCGGCTTCAAAGATAACAAATTAAATGTTGCATATGAAATGGGCGGTATTGACCTCCTTTATGAAACTATTGCGCTAAACTTTGATCTGCATCTTGATGGCTGCGTAAAGGTTAACTTTGAAAATTTTGAAAAAATTATTGATAAGCTTGGTGGTATTGAGATTGCATTAACATCAGGGGAAGCAAAATATCTGAACAATACAAACTATATTTCAAAAGTAGAATATCGTAATGTTATTGAAGGTGCTCAGATTCTTAACGGTAATCAGGTGCTCGGTTATGCCCGTATCCGTAAAAGAGCGAATATCAACGGAACCAACAATGACTATGGAAGAACAGAAAGACACAGAATTATACTGAATGCGATTTTTGATAAATATAAAACCACCAGTAAAACAGAACTGGCTTCACTTATGTTAGAATTCCTGCCGATGATTACAACGGATATTGACAAGAAGAATTTTGAAGCACTTCTCAATGCTTTTGTTGATATGAGGACTACGGATATGGAGCAGCTGCGAATACCTGCAGATGGAGCATTTAAGGATAATGTAAAGGTACGTGGTATGTCAGTGCTAATACCGGATCTCATCGATAATATTAAGATACTACATAGTTTTATCTTCGGAGATGAAATTGTGCAGAACTAAAGCAGTACCAATCAGCGAGAATGAATTAGCTAAAAGCTATCATAAATCAAGTGCATTCGGTATCGTATAACAAATACCTGATGCACTTGTCTTGTGTCATATCAGAATTGTTATAATATATTTTAGGGAAGCATATAATTAGTTGTCCCGAATCGCTAAGAATCATAGTATTCGGAAAATTATGATTCCGAGGTATCTGGTATGAAGCAAGCTGAATTAAAGGAACGCCTATTCCTTCTTGTAATGCTTATGATCGTAGTGTTACTATCAGGATATGAACTGAAACTGCTTCAGACGTATCTACTGATTGATAAGATGGTAATGGAGCATATTGATTATGATGCCTTTCGGGAGTTGCAAGTTAGTGAAGCAGCCTTAGTGAAAGCCGAAAAAAGAATTACTCATATCATAACAGTGAACCCTGTATGGAGAAATTGCAAATATATTGATGATATCGGATATATTACTTTCAGCATGATAGCAAAAGATTATGAACTGGTTAAAAACCCACTCGTAGAGGAGCAGACCTTTATTAGAGGTATCGGAAAAGTAGCACAGACGAAGACGTTTCAGGAATTATATAGCTATTATGAAGCCATAATTACCGATCTTGAATATTTTCCTGTTCCTAGAATGGAGACGGGAGATATTACATATGCTGATACTTGGAGTGAGCTTCGCACCTATGGTGGGGACCGAAAGCATGAGGGTACGGACCTGATGGCTTCCAATAATCAACGGGGATATCATCCGATCATCAGTATTACGGATGGAACTGTTGAGAAGATGGGATGGCTGGAGCAAGGTGGATACCGAATCGGGATAAGATCAGAGTCTGGTGCGTATTTTTACTATGCTCATCTATACACCTATGCTCCGGAGCTTAATCTCGGAGATGATGTAATTGCTGGGCAGTTGCTAGGTTTCATGGGAGACAGCGGATATGGTAGTGAGGGAACCATCGGACAATTTAATGTGCATCTGCATCTGGGAGTATATGTTGATTCAAATAATAACGAATTAAGTGTAAATCCCTATTGGATTCTGCAAATTCTTGAGAAAAACAGGACAGAATATAATAAATGAAGATAAGCTTTACTTATCCGTTCATTATAGGTTATAATCTGCTTAATGGGAATTATGGAAAAGCATAATTCCCACTTAGAAGTTTGTGCCTGTGTAACCAAAGTGTGTACACACACTTGGCACAAACTAACTCAAAGGGCAGGCATGTTCGCACAATGGTGCTCACTCCTTGTTCCGAATGTGAAGAAAAAACATCTTCACATATGGTATTGGTGATGCCGCAACGGCATCATGAAAGTTAATTGAAATGGGGAAATCTATGGAAGTTTATTTAGATAATTCTGCAACAACGAAGCCAACCCCGGGTGTAATTGATAAGATGGTAAAGACTCTATCCGAGGATTATGGTAATCCATCCTCCATGCACCGCTTTGGGATTAAGGCTGAACAATATATGAAGGAAGCGGCGCAGATCATAGCGAACAGCCTTAAGGTAGATCCCAAGGAGATCATCTTTACCTCTGGCGGAACGGAAGCTAATAATCTAGCCTTGATTGGAACAGCGATGGCCTACAAACGTCGTGCAAATCATATTATTACCACAAGAATTGAGCATCCCTCCGTTCACCAGACTTTGGTTTACCTGGAGGATAATGGTTTTGAGATTAGTTTTGTTCCAACTGATTCGACAGGTAGAATCATCAAACAGAAGTTATTTGATTTAATCAAAGAGAATACCTTGATGGTATCCATCATGTATGTTAATAATGAAATTGGTTCCGTTCAGGACGTTACAGAGCTTGCAGCAGAACTGAAAAATAGAAAAAAGGATATCCTAATTCATATTGATGCTGTTCAAGCCTTTGGTAAGTATCGCATCTATCCGAAGAGGGAGAGTATTGACCTTCTTAGCTTCAGCGGACATAAGATTCATGGACCAAAAGGGGTTGGAGCGCTGTATGTAAGCGACAAAGTAAAAATTCATCCAACGGTATTTGGAGGCGGGCATCAACGAGGAATCCGTTCCGGAACCGAGAATGTTCCTGGCATCGCCGGGTTAGGACAAGCAGTATTAGAGCTTTATAATGACTTCGAGGTTAAGATAGCCCGAATGTATGAACTAAAGCATAGCTTCCTGCAGGAGGTTAGTAAACTGGAAGGTGTAACATTGAATGGAGTACCGCTGGAATATACGGAGACCTTTGAACCGGAACACCTTAAGAAAACAGCCCCACATATCATGAACGTCAGTTTTAGTGGAGTGAGAAGTGAGGTATTTCTACATTCCTTAGAGGACAAGGGCATCTATGTTTCCTCAGGCTCCGCTTGTAGCTCCCATCATCCGACACCAAGTGTAACTTTAACCGCAATTGGTTTATCGAAGGAATTGATGGATTCGACACTCCGTTTTTCCATGTCTGAATTGACGACTAAGGAAGAGATTGAATATACCTTGGAACAGATAAAGGAACTTTTGCCTACACTTCGAAGATATTCAAGGAAATAAAATTAATAGAGATTTCGCTTAAGAATTATGATATAAGTACAGAATTGTCCGAATTTGGACACATAGATGGAGGTAAGAATGTTTAAAGCATTTTTAATAAAATACGCAGAAATAGGACTCAAAGGAAACAACCGATATATTTTTGAGAATGCACTGCGCGACCGGATTAAAGAAGCCCTGAACCGGTTAGGTGATTTTGAAGTGAGTAAGGAACAGGGTAGAATATTCATAGAATGTCCTGATGGTTATGATTATGAGGAGACAACAGCTGCATTACAAAAAGTATTCGGTATCTCCTCCATCTGCCCGGTTGCAGTGATTGGAAGCTCTGAGTGGTCAGAGTTAACCAAAGGTGTTGGTGATTATGTGGAAAGGATGTATCCTGACCGTAAGTTCACCTTTAAAGTTGAAGCAAAACGTGCTGATAAGAACTATTTCTATACATCACCTGAGATTTGTATTGAGATGGGTGCTTACCTGTTGAAGCGCTTCCCGGAGATGAAGGTAGATGTTCATGAGCCATCGGTAAGAGTTACGGTTGAAGTCCGTACCAAATGTTATGTTTATTCAATTATTATTCCGGGACTTGGTGGAATGCCTGTCGGTTCTAATGGCAAAACGATGCTATTACTTTCCGGTGGGATTGATAGCCCGGTCGCAGGTTATATGATTTCCAAACGTGGAGTTTCCATGGCAGCAACCTACTTCCATGCGCCGCCGTATACCAGTGACAGGGCAAAGCAGAAGGTTGTTGATCTGGCGGATAAGATTTCAAAGTATACCGGTAAAATAAAACTATTTGTAATAAACTTTACGGATATCCAGTTATATATCTATGATCAGTGCCCCCATGAGGAGCTTACCATCATCATGAGAAGATATATGATGAAAATTGCTGAGAAGCTGGCTGAGCAGGAGGGGTGTCTAGGTCTTGTAACCGGTGAAAGCATCGGACAGGTAGCAAGCCAGACCTTACAGAGCCTTGCGGCTACCAACGAGGTATGTAAAATGCCGGTTTATCGTCCCTTAATAGCCTTTGATAAGAAAGATATCGTGGAGATAGCGAAGCAGATAGATACCTTTGAAACCTCCATATTGCCCTTCGAGGACTGCTGTACCATCTTTGTTGCAAAGCATCCGGTAACAAAACCGAGTATCAAGGTAATCAATAAATCAGAAAAGAAACTGGAAGAGAAAATAGAAGAATTAATTGAAACTGCTATGAATACGGTAGAAGTAATCAATGTAGGATAAATTCCATTCGCGTGAGTTCGCATCCGAAAGCGTACTCTGTTCGCTTTGTGGAGGGTTTTTTGTATAGGTTCATGAAACAATACAAAAAAAAGAGGTTGCCGTAATGACAACCTCTTAATATTCTTTCTTAATTATTCAACGATGTAAGGTTTTAAAATTGCAAGGATATTTGCCATGCTTTCCTCGCTATGGATATTTAAATCGATAACCTTTGATAAGTCAAGACTAAAAATACCCATTATGGATTTTGCATCTATAACGTATCTGCCAGAAACCAAATCAAAATCGGAATCAAATTTTGTCACGTCATTTACGAAAGCTTTAACCTTATCAATTGAATTTAATGATATCTTTACTGTTTTCATTAATAACTCCTCCTTTATTCAGTATATGTATATACTATAATTTAACATTTTAAAAGTCAATATACAAAGTTCATAAAAAAAGAGGAAAAGTTGTATAGGTAACGCTATTAATATAAGAAATTTCTCGAGCTCTTTTCGTCGATTTGACTAATGATTTTTACATGAGTTACAGAATAGAAAGGATTTTAGATACATGAAAAAAACAGCAGCCTTTTTAACCCTTGGTTGCAAGGTGAATTCCTATGAAACAGAGGCAATGCGCTCCATGTTTGAGACAGCGGGCTATGATATCGTGGATTTTAAGGAATTGGCGGATGTCTATGTCGTGAATACCTGTACAGTAACGAACATAGCAGACCGCAAATCCAGACAGATGCTGCATCAAGCAAAGCATAGAAACCCGAAGGCCATCATCGCGGCAGTGGGTTGTTATGTTCAGGCGGCAGAAGAGATACTGCTTGAGGATAATGCAGTTGACCTGGTTGTAGGTAACAATAAAAAATCAGATATCGTGGGTATGGTAGAACGATGTATGAGTTCTAAGATGAAAGAAGAACTGGTCATAGATATTAACGAAGAAATAGATTACGAAGAATTAAATGTAATCACTACCATGGAGAAAACCAGAGCCTTTATTAAAATTCAGGATGGTTGCAACCGATTCTGCTCCTACTGTATCATTCCTTATGTTAGAGGAAGGGTAAGAAGTCGTAAGGAAGAAGAAATCCTAACTGAAATTAATGGTTTGGTTGCAAAAGGTTATAAAGAAATTGTTCTTACAGGTATCCATATCTCCTCCTATGGTACGGACAGTAAATCAACTGTTGATAAAAGCCAACAAGAGGAATCTGGCTCTGATCATATAGAGGACATGCCACTTGCAGACTTAATCAAAAAGATAGGCATGATTCCCGGTATAGAGCGTATCCGAATTGGATCTTTAGAGCCAAGAATAATAACCGAAGAATTCTTAAGAATCATTGGAAGCGTGAAACAGTTCTGTCCTCATTTTCATCTGTCGTTGCAAAGCGGCAGTGACAGTGTTCTAAGTCGTATGAATCGAAAATATACAGCCCAGGAATATTACGATAGAGTAATAATGATCAAAAGTAAGTTTGAACTACCCTCGTTTACGACAGATGTAATAGTGGGATTTCCTGGAGAAACTCAGGTGGAATTCCGTGAAACCATAGAATTTGTGAAAAAAGTTGGCTTTTCCCATATTCATGTGTTCAAATATTCTAAGCGGGCAGGAACAAAGGCAGCACAGATGACGGATCAGATTCCGGAAGAAGTTAAAACGCAGCGAAGCAACGAGCTGATAGCACTTTCTGAAACCATGGCAATGGAATATAAAGAACATTTTATGGGCAGAATAGAGAAAATTCTATTTGAAGAGAAACTGCAATTTGAGGGTGAAACATATCAGGTAGGGCACAATGAAAGATATCTTAAATTGGCCGTAAAAAGCTTGGATGATTTATCAAATCAAATCCTGGAAGCAAAGATATTTAAGCATTTAACGGAGGAAATTCTCCTTTGTGAAATAATACATTGAATTTTCTGGATAAATATATTAATATAGTAAGTAATAGGAAATACATCGCAGCAAAAGACTATGTGTAAATAGATAGATCTGATAGAAGAGGAAGTGATTTAATGCAGAAATTAAACAATACGCAATATTTTAATGTGAAGAAAGATACAGAAGTTGTGGTAAGCGAAGTGATACGAACCGTATACTTAGCTTTGACTGAGAAGGGTTATAATCCTGTTAATCAGATTGTTGGATATGTTATGTCGGGTGATCCGACCTACATAACGAGCCATAAAGGTGCCAGAAGCTTAATCATGAAGGTTGAGCGAGATGAGATTATTGAAGAATTATTACGTTTCTACATTGATCATGAACTTAACCAAACCGGCAAAAAATAATCAGCATTGATTATGGCTTAGAATTTATGACTGCATATTTTTGTGCAGGCGCTGAAAGGAATACTTTTACAATGAATAAAATCATGGGGCTGGATTACGGCTCTGTAACTGTAGGTGTAGCAATCAGTGATGCTTTACTGTTTACTGCGCAAGGTGTGGAAGTTATCCACCGTAAACAAGAAAATAAGCTTCGGCAGACGTTGGCAAGAATCGAACAATTAGTCTCAGAACATAAGGTTGATACGATTGTCGTAGGTTACCCGAAGCATTTAAATAATACCATCGGAGAACGTGCTGTGAAGTCAGAGGAATTTGCCGAAAAGCTCAGGCAGAGAACCGGACTTGAAGTGATTCTCTGGGATGAGAGACTGACTACGGTTGCAGCACATCAGGTATTATCGCAAACGAAGTTAGATTATGAAGAAAAGGCAAAAGTAGTAGATAAGCTTGCAGCAGTATTGATACTGCAAGGTTATCTGGATAAGTTAAGCTTTTTAAAAGATAACCGATAACATCCCGTAGAAATGTGAGAAATGTCAAGAAACAAATGGGTTTTACAAAATTGGAGGCTAATAATGGAACATAAACCTGATGAAATAGTTTTTACAACAGAAGACGGAGAAGAAGTTACTTTTCAGGTCTTAGAACAAACGAGACTTGGTGGAATAGATTATCTCTTGGTCAGCACAACCGACGAAGAGGAAGCTGAAGCTCTTATTTTAAAAGATATATCAAAGGATACAGATGAAGATGCAATATATGATATAGTGGAGGATGATCGGGAGCTTGAGCTGGTTGCCGGAATCTTCAAAGAATTATTGGATGATATTGAATTATATTAAATGCAAGATATATGATTAGACGAAAATAGGTGAAGAAATGCCTGAAAATCAAGAACAATTCAAAAATTTATTAAAACAGAACGGCCTGAAGGTAACCACACAAAGAGTGGCAATCCTGGAGGTCTTAAACAGTAGACCCGGAAAACATCTGACAGCAGAAGAAATCTATGACTATGTCAAGAAGAAATATCCGGATATCGGAATTGCTACTGTTTACCGTACGATACAAGTGTTATCGGAATTAAATCTAATAGATAAATTGAATTTGGATGATGGTTATGTGCGTTATGAAATAAGTAAGAAGAGCAAGGAAGAAGCCTCACACCACCATCATCATTTAATATGCCTTGATTGTGGTAACATCTATGCATTCCAAGACGATCTGTTAGAGACATTAGAGGAACGGATTAAGGAAACCATAGGTTTTGTCGTGGCTGACCACGAAGTTAAGCTTTATGGACATTGCAAAAAATGCATAGGCAGATAATCTATTAAATCATAATCAGTCAGGTGATTTATTCCTATGAGAAGGAAATCACTGTATATCATGCACTTAGTAAATGGATAAAAGAGTACATAAATAACCATTGGAGGTGCAATTATTTGAAAGAAAATGAAAAAAAAGCTATGAAGAACACAGAATTAAACGGTGTTAAGATTATTCCACTAGGTGGATTGGAACAGATTGGAATGAACATAACTGCAATCGAATACGAGGACAGTATTATTGTAATTGATTGCGGATTATCCTTCCCTGAAGACGAGATGCTGGGAATTGACTTAGTTATTCCTGATGTTACGTATTTGAAGGATAATATCGATAAAGTAAAAGGTTTTATTATTACTCATGGGCATGAGGACCATATCGGATCTCTTCCCTACGTTCTTAAGGAAGTGAATGTCCCGATTTATGCAACAAAGTTAACGACAGCCATCATTGAGAACAAATTGAAAGAGCATAATTTATTAAAGAATACGAAGCGTAAGGTCATAAAATATGGTCAATCCATTAATCTTGGATGCTTCCGTATCGAATTCATTCGGACAAACCATAGTATTGCGGATGCAGCTATGTTAGCAATCTATACACCGGCAGGAATTCTCTTTCATACCGGAGACTTTAAGGTGGATTTCACACCTGTCTTTGGTGACCCAATCGATCTACAGAGAATTGGCGAAATAGGAAAGAAGGGTGTACTTGCACTTATGTGCGATAGCACGAATGCAGAACGACCAGGATATACAATGTCGGAAAGTACTGTTGGCAAGACCTTTGATAGTATTTTTAACGATTATGTAAAACAAAGAATTATTGTTGCTACCTTTGCATCAAACGTGGACAGAGTACAGCAGATTATCAATTCAGCAGCGAAATTCGGTCGTAAGATAGTCGTAGAAGGCCGCAGTATGGTGAATATCATTTCGGTAGCATCGGAACTTGGCTATCTGCAGATTCCAGACAGCATGCTGATTGATATTGAAATGATGAAAAATTATACCGATGACCAGCTGGTGCTTATTACCACCGGCAGCCAGGGTGAAACCATGGCAGCTTTACCGCGTATGGCAGCTTCCATCCATAAGAAGGTTACCATTAAACCAGGAGATGTCGTAATACTCAGCTCAACTCCGATTCCCGGCAATGAGAAAGCAGTATCCAAAGTTATTAACGATCTTTCCATGAAAGGTGCTAAGGTTATTTATCAGGATACCCATGTATCCGGTCATGCTTGTCAGGAAGAGATAAAATTAATATACACCTTAACAAAACCGAAATATGCCATTCCCGTACATGGCGAATATAAACACTTGATCCGTCATGCTGAATTAGCTCAGTCGCTGGGTATTCCGAAGGAGAATATTTTTGTATTATCTTCCGGTAAAGTATTAACCTTAAGCGAAGAAAAAGGAGCTATCACAGGTGAAGTACCTGCACAAGGTATTCTAGTTGATGGACTTGGTGTAGGAGATGTCGGTAATATAGTACTTCGTGACAGACAGCTTCTATCTGAGAACGGACTGATTATTGTAGTAATATCACTTGAGAAATATACGAATCAGGTGCTCTCAGGTCCGGATATCGTATCCCGTGGCTTTGTATACGTCAGAGAGTCAGAGAATCTGATGGAGGAGGCCCGTGTTGTAGTTGAGAAAGCTCTGGATAAATGCTTAAGCCGTAACAATACGGACTGGGGTAAGATGAAGACCGAGATAAAGGATTCTCTGAGTGATTTTATCTGGAAGAAGACAAAGAGAAACCCGATGATACTGCCAATTATTATGGAAGTATAAGAGCACTTACTTCTGGACCAGGTAGTAAATAAGTGAGGTATAAACATGGCAAATAAGTCCACAGCAGTTAAGTTAACACTTAAGGTAACAAGCTTTATCCTGCGGTTACTATTAAATATCATATTTTATATTTTAGTGGTTCTGTTGATTGTAAATGTCAGCAAAATGGCATTTGAATTTACGTATCAGCTCTACGGACCGGATACAGTAGATGCACCCGGAACTGGAACACCGATTTTGTTCCAGATCAAAAAGGGTGAATCATCAATGGATATTGCAAGCAAACTGGACAATAGTCAAGCCATCGAGAATAAATACTCGTTTTATATTAAGACAAAGCTGGAGGACCAGGTGATTATGCCAGGTACTTATGAAATCTCAACGGATATGACATATGATGAGATATTAGCAGTTATTACTAACTATTCAGCTTCTATTATCAAAGATGAGGAGACGGATACCGGAGTTAATCCTGCTACAGAAAGTGGGACCGGAACAGAAAGTGTAACCGGATCAGATGCTGATACCACTGACACAGATGCTGATACCACGGACACAGATGATGATACCACTGACACAGATGCTGATTCTGCAACGGATGAGGACTAACTGATTAGTGATATCCGGATCAGGTATTTGTGGTAGAAAGGCTTGGTAAATCATGATAGTAGACGAAAGAATAACAGCCTATATTAATTCCCTGGGATCGGAGCTTACCCCGGAGCTTCTTGCTTTGGAGAAAGAAGCGATGGACAACCATGTGCCGATCATCAAGAAAGAGACGCAGGGAATATTAAAGTTCTTATTGCAATTACAGCAACCAAAACGAATCCTTGAGGTCGGAACAGCCATTGGCTTTTCCGCCCTCTTAATGAGTGAGTATAGTAGCAAGGAGTGCTCGATTACAACAATTGAGAAAGTTGCAATGAGGCTGGTGGAAGCGGAGAAAAACCTTGCTAGTGATAAGTTTCCTCAGAAGGATAAGATCACGTTACTTAAGGGCGATGCGTTAGATGTATTAAAAATCCTAGTAGATAAGAAGTTAAATTATGATTTTATTTTTCTTGATGCAGCAAAAGCCCAGTATATGAGCTTTCTTCCGGAGCTGATGAAGCTTCTTGGTGAGAAAGGGATGCTTGTTACTGACAACGTTCTGCAGGACGGAACAGTAATCAACTCAAGATACAGTATCACTCGCCGTGACAGGACCATCCATACGAGAATGCGGGAATATCTTTATACAATCACGCACATGGATGAATTATCCACAGTAATATTACCAATTGGGGACGGTATTGCACTCAGTAATAAGTTATAATAGATTGAAATTTACCATTTGATGTAATACTTGAGTGAAGAGTATAAAAGGAAATCATTTTTCACAAAGTGAATCAATTCATTAGTGAATGTATTCGCTTCGGAATGGAGATAGATATGATAGATGCGATAAAGAAACCGGAATTACTAATACCTGCGGGTAATCTTGAGACTTTGAAAACAGCTGTAATTTATGGTGCAGATGCTATTTATATCGGTGGAGATATGTATGGGCTTCGTGCTAAAGCGAAGAACTTCTCTATGGAGGATATGAAAGCTGGAATCGCCTTTGCCCATGAGTATGGGAAAAAGGTTTATATAACCGCTAACATAACGGCCCATAATCAGGATCTTGCTGGAATACGGAACTATTTTAGAGAGCTGAAAGCTTTCGGGGATAACCGTCCGGATGCTTTGATTATCTCAGATCCAGGGGTATTCAGTATAGCGTTAGAGGAAGTACCTGAGATTGAAGTGCATATCAGCACTCAGGCAAATAATACAAATTATGAAACCTACCGTTTCTGGCGTAAGCTTGGTGCAGCGAGAGTTGTATCCGCAAGGGAACTATCGCTGGAGGAATTAGTTGAATTAAGAGCAAATATACCAGCAGAGATGGAGATAGAGACCTTTATCCATGGGGCAATGTGCATTGCTTATTCCGGAAGATGTCTGCTCAGTAATTATTTTACCGGAAGGGATGCCAATCTAGGAGCCTGCACCCATTCCTGTAGATGGAGGTACCACATTGTTGAGGAAACAAGACCCGGTGAATATCTTCCCATTGAGGAAAATGAACATGGGACCTATATCTTTAATTCTAAGGATTTATGTATGATTGAATATATTCCTGAACTAGTGAAGGCTGGTATTAATAGCTTCAAAGTAGAAGGAAGGATGAAGACAGCGCTCTATGTTGCAACCGTAGCAAGAACGTATCGGAAAGCTATCGACGATTACTTTACGGACCCTGCTATTTACGAAGCTAATAAGTCTTCTTACATGAAGGAGGTTCGCAAAGGTGTGAATCGTCAGTTCACTACCGGATTTTTCTTCAGTAAACCGAATCAGGAAGACCAGATTTATGATCATAACACGTACGAAAAAGCCTATACTTATTTAGGAACCATATTAGCGATTAAGGACAATCTCTACGAACTGGAACAGAAGAATAAATTCAGTGTGGGAGACACAATTGAAGTCATAAAACCGGATGGCTCCACGATCGAAACAACGGTCAGAAAAATTCTGGATAGTAAGGGAAATGAGATAGAAAGTTGCCCTCATCCACAACAGCTTATAACTGTTGATCTAGGCGTTGAATTAAATATTTTTGATATCCTAAGGCGGAAAGAATAACAACTTTCTGCTTTTTTCTATAATTTTCGTTAAGATTTCGTTTTTTATTACGAATTCCTACCGTTTCGATAGATAGACTATACATCCTATCCAATTTTAGTTATAATAATCAACATATGAATTATTTGGAGGCGTGAAATGAAGAAACACATGACAAGGATAATGAGTAGGCTAAAATCATTATATGAAAAAACTCGAAAAACTCTAATTACCAATATCCGAAAGGTGAAACATAACACAGCAGGGAAGGATAAAGCAGTAAAATTACTAACGGTAAGTGGAGGTAATGAAAGTAAAAAAGTAACTTTTGGTATTCTACAAAAGCTTTTAATTGGATTTGTCGTTCCGGTTGCATTTATTGTGATATTGGGTGCAGTATCGTATAGTAAGGCATCGGAAGGCTTAATCTCAAATTATGAGCTGGCAACTAAAAACTCTATGGGAATGGCAACCAGCTATATGGAATATGTAACTGAATATGTGAATTCCTTATCCATACAATATATCGCTGATAACGAGATGTCTTATTTTGTTAGTGGCAAGTCCCATACGGAAGAAAAAGACCGGAAAACATTTGTATCGAGTACCGGATCAGAGCTTAAGAAGAAAAATCTGGAACGTTTTACTCAGAATGTACATATCATCACTGGTTCGTCCATACCGGTAATCAGTAGTAAGATGAAAAGTGTAGATGGCTTTTATCAGGAACTGACAGAAGAAGTGGAAGGAATTAAATTGGGGGATAAGCAGACCAAATTATATTGGGTTGGAAGCCATCCGCTGGTTGATTCCAAAATGGGAATACAGGCAAGCGATTATGCGTTTTCCCTGATTAGAAGATTTAATTCTAATAATGCCTGTATTGTTATCGATATTAACCAGATCGAGATTGAAGCTTTCTTAAAAGGTTTGGAGCTTGGTGAAAATAGTATCGTTGGATTGGTTACGGAAGATGGCAAAGAGATCATCATTAAGAATTCGAATTCAGAAGAGGGAGCCCAGGTTATTACGGATTTTAACTTCAGCAGTCAGGATTATTATGCGGAAGCAGTTAATTCTGAGGAAGTCATATATTCAAAAGCTGTTAACTTAAAATCAGATGAGCATCTGTTCATGTCTAGTAAGATTGGGGATACCGGTATTTCTATCTGCGGTCTGGTTCCGAAGTCAAGCTTCATGCAGCAGGCGAATGAAATTAGGTTTATCACAATCATAGTTGTAGTATTGGCTTCCTTGTTATCGGTAATCATCGGATTTTTAATCGCTAACGGTATCAGAATGGCCTTAAAAAGTATTAATCAAAGATTACAGAAGATTTCTGAAGGAGATCTGACAGTCGATGTATCTATGAGACGAAGTGATGAATTGGCTGTTCTTGCTGGCAATATTACAGAGACGATGTCTCATATGAGAGCGCTGATCATGAAAGTGAGCAATGTAAGTGACCAGGTAACAGCATCAGCAGCTAATGTGAAAGAAGTTTCCAGCGGATTATCTAGCTCAAGTAATAATATTACGCAGGCCGTTGATGAAATTGGTAATGGTATTGAAGGACAGGCCGAAGATGCTCAAAGCTGCCTTGCTCAGATGGATGAACTATCAAAGAAGATTACAGTGGTTTATGAGAATCTGAACGAAATAGATGGAATGATGGACAATATGAAGGAAATGGTTGGCAGCGGTATCAACACCATGGAGAAACTGACGAAACAATCCGATGCTACGAATACCATTACTAAGAATGTAGTAAGTAACATCGCAGCCCTTGAGATTAAGACCAAGGCAATTTCTGATATCATCCAAGTAATTAATGAAATCTCTGACCAGACAAATCTTCTGTCATTGAATGCTTCCATAGAGGCAGCCAGAGCAGGAGATGCAGGTAGAGGCTTTGCAGTCGTTGCCTCTGAAATTCGAAACCTTGCAAACCGTTCTGTGAACGCAGCAAATGAAATCGCAGGAGTTATTGAAGAAATCATGAAGCAGACTTCAGAAACCGTAGCTACGGCAAAGGAAGCAGAGAATGTAGTGAGTCATCAGAACGAAGCTGTTGGGATGACCATCGAGGCCTTCCGTAATATGAATACAGGCATTGAGAGCTTAATTACAAATCTGTCCGTAATCGACACGAACATGAAGAATATGGAGACAGCTCGTGAAGGTACTCTATTAGCGGTAGAAAATATCTCTGCAATATCAGAAGAGACCCTGGCTACTTCAACATCCATCGAGAATACGGTTTATGAGCAGTCCAAATCGGTTGCGACCCTAGAGACCGCTGCCAATGAAATGGGTGAGAATGCCAAAGATCTTAAGGAAGCAATTAACATATTTAAAATTTAGGAATAGAATACAATAATGAAATAAACCAGCCAAAGGCAAGTAGTTAAATCAACTTTTCTTTGGCTGATCTTTTGTCCTTCTGTCCTTTTTTGCAGGGTTATAAAAAATAGTAAGTCCTTCTGTCCTTTTTTAAGAGGGATAGGCACTTTATGTCAAACACGCACATATGATATTATTGACACATTAGGCATTGAGGGTGCTTATCTTCGTGAAGTCATTTCCAAAGCCGCTGAGCACCAAAGAAGAAACAGATTATCTACGGCGTTGCAAGGAAGGCGACAAGGATGCAAGAGACAAATTAATAGAACATAACCTTAGGCTGGTGGCACACATTGTAAAAAAATACAATATGGTAGATAAGGAAACAGATGATCTGATATCGATTGGGACAATAGGATTAATCAAAGCAATCGATACCTTTGATGATGAGAAAGGGATCCGCCTGGCAACATATGCCTCCCGTTGTATTGATAATTCAATACTATCAT